>Ga0209589_1006334_pt1 | contig 19641 bp, 7 predicted proteins | sample CowpeawhiteBW_FD_187525 | JGI IMG/M metagenome (GOLD analysis project Ga0209589, IMG submission 187525) | Root nodule microbial communities of legume samples collected from California USA - Cow pea white BW (SPAdes) (version 2) | ecosystem: Host-associated > Plants > Roots > Nodule | place: USA... | reverse complement strand
TTTGTGCTTTTGGTGGTTTATTATTGCTGCTCTTTGATTATTGCTCCTCATAGATTCTTGCAAGTTAGGGGAAATTATATCCGCTGCATTCTCTGGTATATTGTTTGTTATTGTTTTCCCCATCACTCATCTTATCTTTAATCGACGTGAAATTTCCAATGCTTTTAAATATGTGGCTTAAATTATCCTATACTTTTAAATAAGTTACCTAAACTATTTAAAATTTAAAATTTTAATAATTAAGAACTTAGTTATAGCTTATAACTATCTAATTTTTGAACGTGTTTCTCAATTTTTTTTTTTTATAAACTCTGAGTTAAAAGCAAATAAAATTCAGTATATAAATTAATAATAAAAAAATGTGACTTATATTTCTATTTTAAATAATGGTTCTGGTGAATCGTTGTCATGTAAGTATACTAAGATTTCAATTTTGTCGGTGAAAATGGTGTGAGAAGAAATGATTAATAACTACATTGGTTTCCAATCATACAGTATTACAACAATTATTTGATGGAAAATTCAGAATAGAGTCTCTTAACACAAGTCCTTGTATTCTACAAAGACTAATTTATGAGTTGATGATGTAGGACAAACAACATTCATTGGTCATGTTTCTACGCTTCCCAGCATGGTTTTCTTACATTAAATAACCTTAAACATTTATGCACGCATATCTTTTCACCCATTACAATATCATATTATGATCATATATATGATGAAAAACATGAATCAACAATGCATGTCATCGATTTCACCAAAAAGTAAAGGTAAGAATGATACATATATAGCTACCAAGTAAACTACAATGAGAAAATTAAATGTTTTACATTTCATGTATTTCTAATTAATAACAAATATTTTTGCGACTACCGTTTGAAACTGTAATTAGTATATATTAATATATAATGCATGCATCTACGTTATTTGATTTTTTTTCTTTTTTAACTTATATTGGTTTGTTTTTCTTTTACATGAATTTCAAATAATAGTGTAATCAAGTAAACATATTCTATCTTCTCTAAAATTATTTGAGTTCTAAGATAAGATGTAGGCAGGCACAATCCAATAATAGTGATATGACCACACAATTTTTGTCAGTGTTTTCTTAATAATTTTTAAAATAACGCTTAATTTAACTCCTGCCGACTACTGAAGATAAATATAAAAATTTGGCAAGAAGAGAAACTGTAAATATATGAGTATAACGTTTTTAAGTAAATGGACAAAAACAATTGTAATATGAAAAGTTTGAAAATGAAGTAGTCGTTAGGATTGTGAAAGAAAAAATTATCCATTTATCCAATTCCTCTGTGGAAGGCAAGGTGAATTAGAAGACTCACGTGGGATAAGAATTAAAAAATATTAATAAATAAGTAAAAAAACTTTTAAATTTATTGTATTAAAGTTTTAAATCGAAAATAATATTCATCGAAAATAATATTCTACTATTTGATATAAGCTTTTGTTCACAGCTCGTTGAACGTTGAATGTGTATCACTTTATGAAAAATCCATAGTGATATAATGCAAATAAAGATGTATTATTTGTTGTTAGAAGATTTTACAAACATGTAAAAGTATTTGAAAAGGAGCAACACTATTATCTTTTAGGTATAATTATTGATTTAATCCTATAATTTGTTGGTTTAGTTTATTTCGATCCTCTTATAACTTTTTGATTCAATTTAGTTCTCTAATTTTTTAAAAAGTTTAAATTTATTATTTTCATTAAGTTGATGTTAACACTATGTTTGTGTACATGCCACATGTCAATTCATAGACTTTTTTTAATTTAAGTTTTTTTTACTGTTTTTTTTTTTTAATTTGAACTGTCACATGTCAGATTATGGTTGTGCCACATGACAATAGTAGTTGTTTTCAGTTTAATTTCTGTATTTAAATTTTTTTATCCAATTTAGTCCCTCTATTTTTTAAAATAATCCACTTTGATCCTCTTCAATTTGAGACCAAATTAGTAATTAAGTTTAATTACAACTTATATATACATGTTAAAATAATTTTTTAGATTTTAATCATCAAATTAGTTCAACTAAATACAATTTATTTTATTTGTTACAAGTGTAACAAATTTTAAGTGTAAAAAATTACAAGTCTAAAAAATAAAATAATTTGAGTATTTAGGTGGAGTAATTTGATATATAAATTCTAAAAAATTTATTTTAACATGTATATATAAGTTATAATTAAGATTAATTACTACAAATTGGAGATGACCAAATTGAACCATTTTAAAAAATAAAATGACTAAATTAAATCAAAAATTTAAATGGGATGACTAAATTGAAAACAATTACTACCATGTGGCACAACCATAATTTGAATGTGACAGTTTAAATTTAAAAGAAAAAAAAAATAAAAATTTCATGAATTGACACATAGTATGTATGGACACAATTTTAACCTCAACTTAGCTTAACGGAAAAGATCAACTTTTTTTTAAAGTAGGGGATTAAATTGAACAAAGAAATAATAAGAGGACAAAAATGAACAAAGCCAACTAGTTAAACACTAAAATGTCTCATTAGTAACCAATTTTAGTAACCACAAGTTATAGTACTATAATAACCAATTTAGTTATTAATTTACAAAATAAAAAAATTGTAGTTACTAAAATAGTAAAATAGTCGTCGTTATGAATGAAAAATTATAATTAATCTCTAAATTGATTTCTAAAATTTAGCTATTAAAGGAAATTGGTCACTACATATTAGTTGTCTTTGTTTTTGATACCAAAGATATTTATTTCTAAATTAGTCTCTAATTAATTAGTGACAAATTTAGCGACCAATTATAATTTTTTATTGATAATATTTTAGTAACCAATAACCTTTTATTTTATAATCTAAACTATTGTAACTAACAATTTTTAGTCAATAAAATTCATTACTAAGAAATTATTTTAATAAAAAAGATAAATAATTAATTATACCTATCTTTTATTATGCTTTAGAAGAGGAGTTGAATTTTCAATAGCTTCATTCCCTAGATAAATTTATAATTATAGTGACAAGATTCCTTTATTCCCGGTACAGGTTTCGAAAATTGATACCTTTCTCTTACTCGTATTTACTATCAATAATAGCAGAACAAAACATCAATTTCTCCTAGTTTGTTTTTTTCTTTTTTGCCGGAAATAACGTTTGAAAAACAAAATGTGTTTTTACATTTAGGTTGAGATTGTTGGTGGGTTATATAAAATATTGGTAAAATAATGAAGTATGGTTGGGGCAACGAGTGAATGTTTGATGTTAAGTTGAGAGTGTGAGCAATGACATATCTATGTTGTTTTTCAAACCTCTGATCGGTTGGTAGAGACATTCTGGTCCTACTTCACACACTATTATTGCAACACATTTCTATACTATATCTACTTCTCACACTCTTCTTAATCATACTAATCTCTTTAATAAATAAATATTAAATCAATTAATGAACTTGAAATCTCTTAATCACTTAGGTCCTTAGTGTTAGTGTTGGACTGATGAAAATAAATTATAAAATTTAGAGAGTATAATAATAATAATAAGTTTTTCTTTATAATTAATAATAGTCATCTCGATAATAAAAAATTATTTATATATATAATTTGTAGCTCTCTAAATTTCAACCCAAATATTAATGTTGGTGTTGTTGTGAATATATGTTGATTATAGTTCCACCCATATAAAAAGTCACTGCTTTATTCAAGAGTTTTCTATCAAACAGGACATTTTAAGATTTATGGAAAAAATGCATCGTACGATTATTATTATTTTTTTATATAAATTTATCTATCATATACCTGTGGACAAGGTCATCATTATCCATGGTTACCTTTCATGTTGTGATGCATGTATTATGACAGGTTCCGTATTTGATGTATCAAAATCCTCCTTCGCAAAAAGAATATCCGTATATTTTTATCGGAGTCCAGCTTTGATTTAATGTATGGGCCTGGGCCTGGGCCTGGGCCCTCTGTAAGCTTTGAGCTCCACTACTCTTAAACTTATAACCTTTTTTTTAAGATAGTAAATAATAAATAAATGAGACCCAGGTTAATATTAATTGAGATACTATTAGTTATAATTTGTCTCACACTGAAAATTTTCAATCTTGATTTATCTGAATTCTTCTCTGGGGATTATTTTTGCTTTTGCTTCATTGGGCTAATAATTCACCGTTTACTCATTAGTGGCTTCTTCATCAGTTTAGAAATTATGAAAGGTTATCATTTGGTATCCAACTTTTTTTTCTTGCTTATATTATATTTAACTAAAAAAACTAAATATAAATAAAATTTTAAAATAAAATAATATATTTATGGTTGTTAAATGAAAATATAAGAAAATGATACCATCTTGAAAAAATTATTTATCGATGTAAGAAAAATTTACCTCGTTTGCAGTTGTTATTATGTTGCCCCACGTACACAGATGTGTTTCCCTTTTTCGATCAGGACTCAAAAGAAAATCTGAAAATAATTAACTCGTTGCACGAACAAAACAAATTATTTGAACTTAGTTGTAAGTAATTTTTATCATAACTATTTATGTAAATAAAACATAAAATAGTTCAAATTAATTTATACACTTCAGTTTTGTTTTGAAAAATCAGACTCAAATATTTTAATTTGTGATTGTTTTGCTCCAATCATTTCCCTGGTTTTGTTCAACATCATTGGAAATTTTTAATCGTATAGTAGTTTATTGAGGATAAAGCGACCAAAAGACAGCTATTAGAAAAGATGGGTGGACCCTTTTAAGTCTTAAACATCTTATCAAACTTCTTTTTCTTTTCCTTTTCCACAATTATCGTATTAATTTTTCACAAAAGAATATGCATGCTAATTACAACTTGTTGGTGGCGGCTAAACAGGAAAAAATGCAGAAGAAGAAGAAGACTTGACATAACATGAGTTGTATTTTCAGAGCAAAACCGTTTGGTTTTTCTGTAATTGTATTTGATAGCTTTCACAATCCATACTTCTTAGAATGTTAACATCAACAAAGGACCACATCCTAACTGTGTTTAACTTTCCATGTGACCAAGTTTCCTTAATAAATTATCATCTTAACTAGAAAACGACAACTTATACTATAATTACGTATCATTAATCTTATTTGCGATGTGCTTTGTAGCAGTATAAACAGTTGTTTAATTTCATGCAGTATGCATTTTATGACACACCCTTTCTTTTAGTTTCAGATGATTAAATAGCTTAACAGAAAATAAGAGCAGACAAGGATAATAATGAACAATGAACGTCTATACGATATAAAATTAGCAGAAATAAGCAAGATTAACGGCAGGGTCTTTATCTTTTTCTCCATGTCGGTTTAGATATTTTTTTTCTTCTAATTTTCAATTTCAAGCCTCAAATTTCTCGCCACTGGTTTGTGGGTCCTATATAGTAGGAATTATAATTAATTATCAATGGTGTTATTGGCACAAATCACTTTTGTTCTGAAAAGTATACATTTAGAATGACTTCTTAATCCATTTAATCTTTAATCAACTCCGAGATTAAAAGGGTGTTTAGTGAAAAGAGAAACAAATATTTTAAGATGAAAAAAATAATTTTTGTATGATTCCAACATAAAACATTTTTCTACAACCAAAACCAATAATGATATAATCGGGAGAAATAAAGAAATAAAAACATATAAGAAAAATGATGTTGAATATTTATGAAGGTATAGTACAAGATAGAAAAACTTGAATCAGAGACTTTTATACACTTATGCAATGAACACAGATGGGTGCCATTTGGCTACAATTATTCACATATATTTATATACTACATACAGGATTATCTTGATAACGTCAGAAAAAAAAGAAGAAGTAAAGTACAGAATATTGAATCTTCGTATCTATCTATCTATCAAGTATGATGATGGAGGGATCGATGCTTCCTTCAAGTTCTATCGACAAAAGGAACAGAGTGTCCTTAAGGTAAGGGGAGACGAAACCCACAAATAGAAGTACAGCATTTTGTGTACCCTCTGTACAAGGAAGAGCCCAAAACAGAAGCTACGTCACAATATAGTTGTCCTTTGTTTGAGGAAGTTGTTATGTCCCAATTTGGAAACAACACCACCCAAGTCCTCCCCACTTCACCCACCACACTGACCACACCACACACCACAACACAAGACAACACAACAAAACACATCGGTTTCATCATAGTTTTTGTTTTTCATAAACCTGCGTCAAAGGGCACGCCACTCCCAGGAATCCACGACCCACCGGCTAAGAATTCTCCGACGGTGAACTTTACAGCCTCGGCGCTGGAGATCACGCGAAAGCCTCCCCATTTCACCCTCCCTCCGGTGCCAGCACCTGCTCCTGTGTTCGCATGTTCACCGTAATATAGAGTTCCCAGTGCAAAGTTTCCACTCCACTCAGACCAACCTGTACAAACAACACCACTTTCACTTCTTCAAACGTAGGCACGTAAGTACTCCACTTACTACTTCTAACTCATGTTATTTTTTTTTAGATAAAAATATAGGAGAAAGCTGTTAAGATTAGAAGCATTTTGGTTTCATAAATCTTTATTTTTAATTATTTTAATTACAAAATTTATACAATTTTTTTAAAATAATTTTATTTAAATATTAAAAAATATTTTAAAATTTTAAAATTGATTTTTAAAATTAAACAGGTCCAACATGTGTAAGTTGTAAAAAAATATTATTATACAAGTTAAATAGGATAAAAAAATTAGGGTAAGTTTAGTTTTTCTTTTCTTTTAATTATTTCTTTCTATTTTCTTTTTAATTATATCACTTATTTATATCCACTTTTTCTTTTTCTCTCTGCCCCATACAACACCAAAGGGCAAGCAGGCTTCTGTAGCCAGTTATTATCCTTTTGAACACCCCATCTTTCTTAGAAGAGTATTAATGGATAGTAGTTATATATTTTATATAATTCTCGTTATTTTTCTCTCTTTTATTCTATTGTAGCATACCTAAATTATTTTTATATATATCTTCTCTTCCTTTGCTGTGTACACCTAAAATCATTTTACAACTCCAATTTTTTAATTAAAATAATTATAGTACTTTCTTTTCACTTAAAACTTATTGTCATACACTTTTACTATTAGAAAATTCTCTCTTACTAGTTATCAAATGATAGCAAGGTGTCAAAACATAATTTTACTTAATATTGTCCACTAGTTTTTTTCCTTCTAGCAATTATACTTGCATAATGAAGAAAAACGAGGAGTCCCACTTTAACCCTAGTTTTTCTCTCTCTTCGTAATCCTCGGAGAATATGAAAGTTTATAAGCTCGCTATCTAATGGGTTAAAGAAAATAATAAAACACACGGGATGTGGGTCTTACCCAACAACGAGTAGCCCTTATCTCATGTCTCTCTCCATGGTTTAGATTTTTCTATCTTAAAGTAAAAATAACCCTAAATAACTCCATCTTAAATAATTGGAGTAACCATCTTTAAAGTGATAAGGAAATCGTTCCAACCAATTATAATCTTCATTTTTTACTTGAGATAAAACCCTTTTGTATTATAGAAAATTGATGCAGTTATAGAGTATGAAGAAAAAATGGTGAACCTGCGGGGTTAATCAGGCCATCAAGGGCAGTCTTCATGATGACAGTCCTTGAGTACTTTTGCCATGGGCGACCAAGATAAGTTCTAAAAGAGCCCTGCACCGCTTTCAGGTCCCCAGCTGCAGTTATGAGACAGTTATGGATGATGATGCCTGTGTTCTCGTTAGGGTCGGTTCTTCCTTGTGCCGTCACCGTGTTCTGCTGGTTCCCCATCGGTTTTCTCACGTAGATGTTGCAGTTTTGAAGCACCGACACGGCGTCCCCGAAAATGAAGTCTACGGTTCCGTATATGTCACAGTCGCGGTAGAATTGGCGGTTGGCGTAGACGTATAAGGTGTCTTGATACCCCTTAAAGCTGCACCGATAAAACACCGAGTGGTCGGCGCCGGAACGGAGAGCCACCGCTTGGTGCTTTTGCGGTCCGGCGGTGTTCTCGAAGGTCATGTCCCGAGCAATGAAGCCATCTCCAGAAACAGCTGCAATAATGATCAACGGTTTTAACCTTTTACTAATGAGTACGCATAAAAGTTATAGATGCGAAATAAAATACAAAAAGCTTTTTATTTTTGTTTGTCTTTATCATGGAGAGATATTTCACCGAGTGTAAAGTGAAAATATTTTTGTTTGTGTCACTTTTGAAATAATAATAATATGAGAGTTTATTATGGTTGATTCCAGCGTGAAGGTTACTTTCACTGTTTGGAAAATGAAAAGTTCAGATTGTTTTTTCTTTAAATTTCTTGATAGTAAAATGATAAGAAGTTTTGATTAGGATTGTCCGTAACACTGAGTTGTACAGAAATGAGTACTACTCATGTCCCTGTCCCGACGGGCCCAGGTGATATAGGGTTTAATTTTTATAAGAGTGAAAATTTAAATTATTACTTTTACATTTTTTTTATCAGTATTATATTTTACATGTTTTGATGAAAATAGAGAAAAATAAACATTGATCTTGAGTTTTAGTCATTTAAATGCCATCTTTGAATTTTTGAGCTAGGTTGTTGACAAGGATGGAAAGCTTTCATTTAGGTTTGTTGATATCTAGTTCTAGACACATGCATGACGAGGTTTTTCTGGTATATATATATACAAACGTAACATATATATACGTGAATGCATGGTTTATATGAATACAAGAGTGGACGATGAACTTACCAAAAGTAGCAGAACGGAATGTAGTGGAACCATCTTGCGCGTTGTCACTACCAGTAACAATAGTAGCACCCATACCATCTCCGATGATCATCAGGTTTTTCACAGTTCTCTTGATATCAATACTCTCTTTGTAAACACCAGCTTTGACGTGCACCACAACACGCCCTTTCCCACTGAGCTTAGCAGCTGCAGCAACACCCTCTGAGATGGTCTTATAGTTCCCAGTGCCATCCTGTGCCACCACAACATCAGCTTTTGATGTTGTTTCCTGAAGAAGCCTTCTGTCTGAATGTGAGATCCAAGAGGGGAAGCCATCTGAAAGCAACTTTCGCCCACCATTTTGTTTAGTCGATGACAATGATGTCAAAGTCATAGCCTTGCTAAGGGACAGGGAATTGCTTAGCAGTTTGGAGAAATTGCTTAACATGTTGGGGAAGTAGTTCAGGTGAGTGGGAAGGTTAAATTCGGTGAAACCATTTTGGCATGTTTGATGATTGGCAATGGATGCACTCTGCCAAGTCAACCTGTCATTTAGATTGTTCGAGTTCACTGAGCGTTTGAGCTGATAAAGTGTGTCCTCATAGAGTTCCAAACAATCCTCCCAAGCAGACTTGGATCGCTTGTCCTTGAAATTATTGAGGTCCATGTTTGAGACAAGTTTATAAACCTGCATGGCTTGATCCACGGTGACCTTAAGGGCCAGGTCGTGGAAGGAAGAGGATCTAGCATCTAGGGTTGATAGTGTGTTGGTGGTTTCAACGTAATGTTTGCACACAGAGGGGTAAGGTGTTTCATTGCATGACAATGGTTTGCCATGCACAAGCAAGAGAGAATAAAGAAGACAGTATCCAATGAAACAGTTGAAAAAGAGGTTTTCCATATGGAAAATGCAATGATCGAAATGGCTTTTGAATTGGTGAGCTTTCTAGGAAACAGAGGATTTTCGTAGAAATGTTTGTGAGTGAAAAGTGCAAGGAAAAGGTGCTATATATAGCCTCGAACATGGCATTGGTAGGCCATGGTGTTATACATATATGTGGGTATAAAAGCGCATGAGGAACCCACATTAGGGTTTTCCAATTGAAAAGTGCATGGCCATGTCATTTGGGGGGGCATGCATGATGTTTACGTGATAATGTTTTGTGTTACAAATTAGTCAAATTCAATTAAGGGAAAGAAAGGTGTGTCTATGACATTAGTTGAAGCAGCGAAGCTAAGCCACAAGTTTATTCAACTTAGCGTGTGATGCAATTTTTGTGCCACGTAAATTCACTTTTTGGGACTTTAGAAACTTTTTGGCCACGTAGATTTCATAAAGTGGAAGTGACAGACGCAATGTAAGAATTAGATAATGGTCCATCCACTGTTATGCGCTTTTTCTATTTCAAAGTATGAGTTTAGTCGCCTAAATACAGTAGCTAGAGGCATTTAGCTCTCACTTTCCCATTGGATCCCACTCGTTTTGGTTCTCTAATTACATCCACGTATTCTCTCTTGCAAATTGATGAAACTTCTTTCAAATTAAGTATGGGAATCTTGTTATTATCACTTTTCCATCAAGCTTTATGACTACCCAAACTCTGTGGTATCACACTATTTCCTCTAAATTTGGTGTAGTTCCTTAAAGTTAATCTTCAGTCACGTTTCTTTGAAATTCAGGCACAAGTTAGCATGCAATCTATAATTTTTCGTACATTACTCAACAATTTATATGTTTTTAAAAAGAAATGGTTCATAAGATGATATTAGGGCTCTGTAATAGGAAGTTACAGTAAGCACAAAGTAAACTTCTGAAGTATATACAAGCCCAAAGACTTTAATTACCTGAGATAATATCATATATAGAGTTTATCATTTAAGTTCACCTTATCATGAAAGCAATTATAAGCTGAATAATAGTTAAAGTTATTTGGTTAAAACTAAAGTAAATTTATAACTCTTCTGTTCATTACCTTCAATTTACTTTCATAAAAATTACGATAAAACTTTTTCGAATAAGTTTGTTTCCAAATCTCTTAATCACTACAATTCCTTTCTGTTCAATTATTGTCACACGTCTACTTTATCTCCCATCTCATTTTTTTTCTTCATATTATATACTGTTTCTTGTCACTCATTCTTTTCTGCAGCAGTAAAGGAGAACATTTTTTTTCTTTAAACCAATGATTTACCATTTATCAACCAATCAGACAAGGGTATGTAATCATAACTTATTCAGCGTACTTTGAAAAATCATGTTACGAAGACTTTGCAAACTATAGAAGGGGCCAGAGCTAGAGGGATATATATTTAATTAAAATTTAATAAAATCATTCGTGTAAGTAAAACACAAGGCAATACAGACTTAATAATATTGATGTTTCTTCACCTCCCTCTTGTCACATCATCTTCCAATAATATTAGGTGACTTTTCATCATTATGAATTATTTTCGTAAATAAACAAACAAATAAGATTAACGAAAAAGACGTGTTGTTGTCTTGGGAAAAAAATGCTTTTTCATTCCTACATTTGTTTTGCATTCAGACCCAACCAGAGAGACCTAAAGAGGAGGAAAAAGAGAGAGAGAGGGTGGTTTCATTAATTAGTTGCAGTCCAATGGTAACACAACACAACAAAGTAGCTTCCTAACACATGAAATTACACGTGAAGGTTTGCTTTTAGGGTTTTGTTATTAGGGTTCTTCATTGTTATCTAAATCAGAGTAATTAATTAGGTGACCGTCACACAGTGTTCTCTCCCCCCCTTATCCCAACAGGGAAATTGCAGATTGATACGGTTGTTGGCGAGTCGTCTACATTTTTCGTGTATAAAGTACTGTACAATTTTGTCGCACACGTGGTCCCCAACACCTCCTTCTTATCAAACTTTCCTTAAAAAACTATACAAATTACAATGCGTTCTACACGTGTCAACTTAGCGGCCTCAGTTTCTTGGTATTCGGTTTGGATAATTTCTCCTTGTTTTGCCTCTACGTCGTTCTTTAATATGTAATTAGTCGAAAGTAATAATATATAGTCATTTTCGTAATCTCTTTCATTAGGACAAAGACTACTCCAACCACCAAGGCATGCAAAGCCATTTCCATGATGAAAAGTAGTGATCCATAACAAAACATGGTCGTCAAACAATTTAGGATTAACATTGGCCACAAATTTTATTTCTACAATTTTCTTTAAATAAGCTTTCCTCATCATGTTTAAAAATTAGGTGAAATAGATTTTTCGTTTACAAATATTGGCTTTGTCTTAATTCTTTTAAGAAATATAATATGTTATATTTAATGTAATACTATAATGAGTAGTGCTATGCGCATGTGAATTTTTTGAACGACGTGTATATCACATAATAATAATCACGAGACATCCGTTACGTAGGAAGTACTGAATGCATTATTTTAAGATTTTTTTAAATAAAATTTATTATTAATATTATAGTTTTTGTTACTGGGAAATTTAAATATTAGTTTTTAACTAATTTTTTAATCACATTTTATTTACTATTTTTTATTTATTTCTATATTTATTTCACAAGTATAACCATATATATGTGTCTAACCTATAGTTGTGAGATCAAAGTTTAACCATAGTTAGATTATCAACCTTAAACTGTCACCTTCACCAATTAAATGAAAAACCCTGTTCTAAAAATATTGGCTTACTGTTATAAGGGATTAGGGGTGAAGGTGTGGACTTCTCAAATTCTAATTAACATTAAATCTCTATACTTCCTAAATTCTTTTGGTTCATGGATTTGTAAGACTAGTTTTGAGCAATTTTATCTTTTAAGAATTTATGAGGTGAAAAAACAAACATCTTAAAATCAATCAATTTATTAAGCATTAATTAATTTTAATTTATGAAAAAAAAATATTTATGGTATATTTGTAAAAAAAAATAATAATTAACCATGCATGCTCTTACTTTAATATTTCCTTATTAATAGTTTTGTATCTAGAAAGTATTGAAATTTACTAGCTATTGAAGGGTCTTAAATAACGTTTTTTTTTTCTTTTTTGAGGTTTTAGTGCCTCTAATATCTTTACAGTGATTAGAATGATATTTGTGAGATGTTAGTAAATATGAAATTTCAAGGATTTCGAAAACAACTAAAACACAGTAAAAGCATTTATTTCAGATATTTATCTTGGACTTTGGTTTTTCTATCAGCAACAGATAAATATCTTGGACTTTTGACTTTTGTAATCTGAAGCTAAAGTTATTAAATGCTCTTTACACGTAATAAAAAATTCTGGCATCTATCAGATTTCATACCATATGCGTATTTAACACTTTGTAATTCATCTATTTATTAGAATTCATGCTTAAATTCTTCTGCATCGGGTAAGGTTTTCAATTTTTCTTCCTTCAACATTTTATTTTCTGGACTTAGCTTTGGATTAAGCTTATCTCAACTAGAAGTGATAAGAAACATCACAGTAAGTGTCTTCCAGAACTTATGCACTAAAGACACTGCATGTACTTTTATAAAGTGGAAAAGGAAAATTCTTAATATATACTCTCATCCATTCAATTATGCATATACATGTCACATTGTTTTCATATAAACTTAATCTAATGGAACCCATCAAATCAAATAATTGCCATTATATCCATGAGTAAGCAAAGTTTACACTAAACAACAACCCATTTAATTATTTAAGAAGAAAAGTAAGAACACAGGGTCCAAACGAATTAGTGAAGCAGATCATGACTTGGTAACAAAGCCTCTGCATTGACTTTATTTTGCAAATTATCATATATTGTTATAATGCGTGCTGCCATAGCCCTTTCTTTGATCATGTCTCTGCCTTCTCTTTCTCTAATTTTGGCACTACTCTTGTAGTCTTTTGTGAACCTAATGATTCTGTTTTATAGCCTTAGAAGTACTACTTTACATAGGACTTCTAGGGCAATCTTTTTTTTCCGATCAAAAGTGAATTTTAAACTTAATTTAATTACAGAATTAGTTTAGGAGGTGAAATTTATGACTACTTATATATTATGAAATTATCTTTATATTTTGTGCACGTAAAATTTCAATAATTTTCATCATGTAATGTGTAGAATGAAAATTTAGCGTTTGGCATTATGGTGGTGCCAGACCATAGTTGCAACAAAGTTGCAAATCCATTAACTAGATCATAATAATTACTAAGTATTATGTGAAGAAGATGGATACATTGAAAATTGTTGCCATTATGTGGACCTGATTTCAGATGAAAATGACATGGTTCTGTTGGTGTCTGCCTCTTAGAATTAATGGTAATGATAGAACTGGAATAAGAAGTGATGATAGAAAATCTAAGTATATGGATTCTTTTTTTCATTCTGATACACATATAAGCAAATTTTACGAGAGTAGAACTATGTAGGATCTGTGAAAAAAAGAAAGAAAAAGATCACTCAAATGCAAAAAAAGAAGGGTGAAATCACGTTCGATATGCATGAGCAAGATTATCTTTATCTTGTATAAAGCCAAATCATTCTCTTAAATCTATCGTATAACAGTTCACCTACCCAATCAATTAATTTTGTGGTACCTAACTCTTGCAGAGATGATGGTAGAACTTCTCCATAAATATTTATTCAGAAAAAATAATTGTAGGAACAAAATTAAGGAGTTTCTTAATAAATTAATATTATTAGCTTATATAAATTAAAAATAATAATATTGTATCTTTCTTTTTCAAATCAAATAACATAAAAATTTAATTTTCACTTATTTATTTATTTTTGTTCCAACAATCTCTATTTTATCATTTTTTTTCTTTTCCTAATTACATAATTTCTCGCCCATTATTTCCTTTTTGTTTTAAAAATTACATAGTGTAAAGCTTCAACTTTCCTTCATCAAATTTTGAAAAAGAAATAAACAACAAAGACAGTAAACAAAAATATTAATATAGTTTTAATATATATATATATATATATATATATATATATATATATATATATATTATATATATATATATATATATATATATATATATAATCTCCCCTAATATTTTCATGTCGACATTGAAGGAAAATGGTTTGTTGTGTATGTTCATTTTTTAGAAATTTAACCAAATAACTTTACACTAAGAAAACAGTTATTTAACAAAAATAAAAATAAAAAAATTCTAATTAATATAAATAGTTTTATAAAATTCATTTAACCCATTTTGACTTACCCAAATAATGAACAAAAATGTTTTATCTTTTTATTTGGTATTTATTCAGCCAATGTTTTTTTTTTCATTTTTTACTTATTGCATTTAGTCCATGAGACATAATGATCTATGTCAATCCACTCACCAGTGCAATCCAATAACTAGTTAAATAATAATAAAAAAAAAGAATATATAACAAGCAATGCAACATTTGTTGGGCCTCAAAGCCCTGACAAAATGGAGAATCTTTTATTTGAAGAAAAGTAGTTTTGTAAAAAGACATGCAAAAGGATTAGGGTTTGTGTTTGGCGATGGGAGGGCCAATGAATCACCATCCTTGACCAATCATATCCCTTCATTTATAATTAATAAGCCAAAAATAACTCATTGGTCCATTTATTATTTATAAAGAATATATATATATTAAAAAATGTATCACCCTATGACTCTTTCATGAAAGATCATCTAACTCATTCATTAACCTCTCTTTATAGATAGATATCCAACTCATCAATTTAAAATATGTTATATTTTCTTTCCAAAATCTTTTTTTATGTAAATAAAAATTAATATTTGTGTACCTTCTCGCAAGTTGCATCGAAATACAAAATTTTATCCAATAAATAAATTAGCAATATATCCGACGGTTCTAAACCATCCAATACTAAATCATAATTCATGCTAACTAATTCATTAATTATTATTATTGTTGTTGGATAAATTATTAAATTTATATGTACATTTATTCGAAAATGAAAATAAAAGATGTATTTGACCGAAAAATTAGTGTTTTTTGTATTGCTGGAGAAAGATGTGGGTCATGGTATGAGACAGGAAACCGAATGCAGTGCCCCTTAAGTTTGTTTTATTTTCTTATTTAAAGGAAATCCAAAAAAAAATTATTATTAGATTAAAATGATTATTTCTATTTATTTTTAAGGTTTGAGAACTGAAATATACTTCAGACACTGAAATCATACTTAAACATACCGAACTCTTTGTACGAATTCATATAGAATCACAAATTCCATTTCAGTAAATTTTTTTTTCTTAAAAAAGAACTGGTCTCTAACTATCAATGGATCATATCCTCTGGATTCGTACCAATATATGGTTATTATATCAGACATATCCTTATATATGAATAGCCTTGTTATATATATAAAAAAAACATCTTATTTTTATTTCTTTGCAATGCTTTTAATAAAAATAGTAAAAGTATACAGTTTTATGGAGAAATAATATGACAACTTTGCAAATAAGAGCAAAACTAAAATTAAAAATGAAATGAGAAGATGATTATGTGTGTATATGGGAAGAGGCGATGGAGATAGGTGAAGATGAAGTTGGTATGTATATTGTAGGGTTAAGTGTGGAGTAGAAACAGTGGTCTGAACAGCTTTATAAAAATGGATAACTATATTTTGACAAACAAAATTTCACAAATAACTTTTTTAGATAAAAAATATATTACTGTTATTTTATTTTGATAAAACATAAAAAAATAATCTATTTAATTTTATTTTAAAAAATTTTATCAAATTTTTCGAAAAAACAAATTTGTCAACAAATAATTTTTATTACGAAAATAAATGAAATTACCCAAAAAGTCAAAACTGAATCCTATTTGTGTGCTATGTTGGCCAGCTTCTTTGTTTCCAAAAGTCATGACGACACTGAATATTGAAATGAAGAACACAAAATAATGAAGTTTGTGTTGGAATTTTCCTTATTCATAGTCTACACTAATAAAATCTTGTACTTTGCCTGTTTCTTCTCTGTTTCTTATCTTGCACTCTAAGTACTACTTGGAATAGGAGATGATATAAAGTGTCTTTCGATTTAAATTAAAGTATTCAAATTACTTATTGGACATTATGTCATACCTTTTTTTAAATTCAATTAAAACTAAAATTCATCACTTTATAATTAGCTAAAAGTGTATAATAAATTCTTTTTTAATTCCAATTAAATATAATTTACCTTAATTTTCTAACAAAAATATAAACTCATATTTTATATGTCATAGATAGGAACTGAATTTATTTTGTTCGAAAATCGTATAATTGGAACCCGTCTTAATTTATTAATTACATAACCTAGGAACTCTTTGTATATAATTTTTTGTTTTTCCATTTGTTGTCAACTAGCAGGATTTAATGTGTGAAAGTTACTTAGAATGTGCAGTATTCACATAAATTCATAACATTATTTAGTTATATATTAGATTTACATAATTCATCTTATCTTTATTTTATCTCTTTTTAGGTTGCGCAAAAGTTATACAAATTGATTTTACAAATAAATTTCACAAAACTTATTATATCAGTGATATAAAATCATATTTTGTTGGGTATTATCGTAACAAAATACATCTAAATTTTGCAATTGTAGATGTGTAGGGCCAATTTGTCTCTACCAACCGGTCATAGGTTTGACAAAAACAAACAATTTAAAAGGCTGGTATGTTTGAGCAGACAGAGAGAGCCTCAAAATTTAAGTAATATTAAATAATTAATCTATTTAAGTAAAATTTATCTTTCAAAATATAGCCTTTCTATTTTTACTATTTATTATTTGGTATACATATGTATTGTAATTATTTACACAATATGATGAAGATTAAGGTGTTTGTTGTTATGAATAGGATAAATTCTAAACATTTTTATCTTTACATATATTTGATCTTAAACTTGAAAAATTGGCCATATCACACACACATTGTGTTGTCATATCAACATTATGAGATTGAACCAGCATCTTATTTTAATCAATGTCCATCAAATAACTAAAGTAGCTAATCTTATTAATTAATTTCCATATATTAATTGTTGTCATACATTTCACCAGTTCACATTCTGCCTTGTAAATAACGAATCAAATACTTTACGATACATTGTATCAAATTGAAGTTACATTTCCTTAGAAAATAAGAAGTTATACAACCATTGCAACCTCTACACTTTTAAATTCAATAGCGTCTCTTTGACTGGCTTAGCAATCACGTCTGCACATATAGTTTAAATATACCAACTCAAATGCTATAATTTCCTGGTGCAGGCTTAACAGTCAAGTCTGCATCCAAATTGCCCTTTGGAAAAATTTTCACCAGTACATTTATTTGGTAAATTATTACTTTTAACCGGGTTCTGTAATTTTGTCCACTTTTCTATGGATAGAAAAATAGTGTTAAAACAATAACCAGTTGGCCACGGCAAAAATGTAGAGTTTAAGGACAAATTATGGCAACACTTCCTGACATATAATGCAATTATACAATACTTCACTTTTTTCTGACATAATATATAGCTACAGAATGATAAATTAAGAAAGTTTGTACTGATAGAAGGATGAGTGGTGCTACATTGTTACATATATTGTTATCCAAAGGTGCAATTGATTAGCATACTGAAACTTTGGTTGAGGATCAGTTGTGTCATGACAAGCTTCTGATTATGGAAATGCTCGGTCAAGAATTTCATCATGGCCTCACTGACCTTGACGTGTTGCAGCAGATGGCGGTTGAACAGCTGCCAGAGGATTTACTTGGTACGAAAACGCAAGCTGCCACAAATCTACCAAAGCCCTCTTTACGGAGATAGCTTGTCTTCTTAAAATCCTAAATCACGAATAGTCTCAGTCATTCAGAACCATGTAATCCCTATGAAGCACAAAGAGCGAGCAAATATATATTGCAGAACTTGCTATAACCTTTATAAATCCATTCAATGAGTTTGGCTACAGTAAACAATGCAAATTATTAATTTAGTATTCAGTATAATACACTTGCTTGTTAACCAAGGGTGCCTCAACCCCAAAATAAATAAAATGGTCTTCACCATGACACAGCAGAAAGAGAAATGGATTTTACTCATTATTATAACAGATTCCATAAGAACGTAGATACTATATTGGAAAATCTCAGCCTTAGATGGTTAAAAGAGAAATTACAAGAGACTGAAAACCTCACACGAAATATAGGTCAATCCATTGAATAACATGGTTCTTGAGAGAAGGTTACGAAATATCCTACAAATTCTGTAACTAATAATACTAGGAATCACAAGTTTTTCAAGTCAAAAAACATAACTCAAGCTGCCTGCTCAAAATCTTGATGTCCATCAGTTCTAGGTATGGTCTAAAACACTCCTTTTCAAGTTTTAACATTATAATATGGGAGTAGTTGACAGGTTTGGAACACTGGGAGGAATGAGAAGAAACATATTTAGGAATCTGTCATCCATTAAGCAAGTTGTCATCTATTACTATGTGATTCTAAGCTTCTTATCATCACGGAAAATTGTTATTAATTCTTATTCTCTTGTCCTAAATTCTAAAAAGTTGTCAGGGGCAGAAAAGTTATGGGAATTTTGTTAGGACCATCTTCTGGTTTTTCTTAGGAACTTTTCAAAGGTAGCATGATTCTCTGCTATCTCCACAGCAAAGCTAAAATCTAAACCCTTTCAACATATTCTATCTATTTCTTGGTTACTCTCAAATGACCAATCAGTGCTTCAGATCTTCTCCCAATTTCGGCTCCACACAAAATTAACTGGGGAAAATTTGATTTGATGTTTGGAGCTAGGGCCCCATAAAGGGAAGACAGGATGTAGCTCTCTTTTGAATCAGGAATCTATTAAATTGCTTGAGGTAATAAATTAAACAAGGAAACAAAGAAATACAACTATACAAATCAGAATAATAAAGGTCCTAAAGAGGTGATATTTTGCCCAAGATGAATTATAGCAA
>Ga0209589_1006332_pt1 | contig 19646 bp, 10 predicted proteins | sample CowpeawhiteBW_FD_187525 | JGI IMG/M metagenome (GOLD analysis project Ga0209589, IMG submission 187525) | Root nodule microbial communities of legume samples collected from California USA - Cow pea white BW (SPAdes) (version 2) | ecosystem: Host-associated > Plants > Roots > Nodule | place: USA... | reverse complement strand
CTAGATTTAATTATATATATATATATATATATATATATATATATATATATCGTTAATATATTGTTTTAATTGGTCTCAACATTATTATTATTTATTTATTTATTTATTGATAATAAGTTCAAAACAGTCACATAATAAGTTGAATTTATTATTTTTATATCATAATTTGTAACATATATAACACAAAACGAGATTCCATTATATATATATATATATATATATATATATATATATATATATATATTCATAGTTTTATTACATTAGAATATGTAACTTTATAATTTATATAATTTGATTATTTTTATGAATAATTAATTATAAATTAAAATAATAAAAGTTTAAAAATACATAATTTTGTTATTTATGAGTAATTTATGAAAGAATAATACAATTTAAATATATATATATATATATATATCGTTTTATAAAAATAATATTAAAAAATGTATATCTATTATTTTAAAAAGAAAATATTTAATTATTTTTTTTCAATAATTATTTTATTAAAAAAAATTATTTGTTTATTTATGTAAAAAAAAACTTATTAAAAGATGTGAAATCCCTTTTATTCTTTCTCCTTCTCTTTCCATTCCATGTCCATTGAAACACCCTCCAGCTCCACGTTCCTCTTCATCTCTTTGCACTGATTCCCTTCACTCCCTCAAACTAGAGGACTACAACCTCCATTCTGACCCATCTTTTTTCCTGTTGCAGCAAGCAAGTTAGAAGGATCAGCTCGGGACTTCCCTTCCTAGCTAAACCTCTATCCTTTCAGCGTAAGTCAGAATCTGCTCCCCAATTCTCATCATTTTCGAATTCTGGAAGTTCTTTTTTGGCTAAACCGAAATTAGGGCTATACTTTTACTGTGTGAACCTCTATTTCAATCTCTTAGGTTGTAAATTGGGGTACCTCACTGTGAGAAGCCATACTTGCTAGTTGGTGATCAATTGAGGTAAGGGAAGCTAACTATTTACTCAATTTTCGGGTATAAAGTGTCTTTGAGCATTAGGATTGCATGATTATGTGTTTAATTGATGTTTGGAACTACTTGCTGTGTGAAATTGGGTTTTTGTATAAATTCCGTAGCTCTGTATGTGAGGAACATATTGAAATCCTGATAATTTCGCCCAGGCGAGCAGCTCTCGCCTGAGCAAAAGTATCAGAGAGTCACATCTGTCACTACGTGAGGTTTCGCCTAGGCGAGCTGGAGTCGCTTGAGCGAGAGATCCTCTCGTCTAAGCGAACCAACTTAGCCTGAGCGAGAATTCGCTCAGATTTTTGAGTTGCCCACTGTAAGAGGTCTTGCCCAAGCGAGAGCAGCTCGTCTAAGCGAGACAACTCTCTAGCTCAGGCGAGATCCTCTAACTTGAGCAAGATTCACTGCAGAATTGGATTTCTTCTTTGTTTTAGATTAAATAAAGCTATGCTAAGTGAATTGATGTGATGATTGTCTATCCTGTACATGAGTTGTATGAATAATAGTATACGTGATGGAATTGTGTGAATTTGGTTTATTAGAAGATGTGATGGAATTAGGATTTCAAGGGAAAATCCAAAGATTATGGTTTTAGTGAATGTAAGGACATGAGGACTCATTTTGATGGTATCCTGACAGTCCAATAACCATTAAGACTCATATAAAGTATAATGGATTATGTCGGGAGGAGTAGCAGGAGGTCCTAGTCTATGGACCCGATCCGTCATAGACGCGAAGGGGACTTACCCTGGGAGTGGTTGGGTGAATACCCCTTGTGCCCAAAACTTTGTAGAGTTTGGGAACCGTCACAAGTGCAAGCTACCAAGAGCTCCAATGTCTCTTACATAATCCGGATATCAAGTCTAGAATCATGAATGCGTGTTATGGTTGTGGTGGTTTGAATATTATGAAAAATGTGGTAAAACTGGATTGATGTCTAATTATTAAACTGCATGATTTCTCTTAATTAAGTTAGCTTACCCTTCTTGCATATGTTTGTTCTCTGATGTCTTTCTCTTCTGCAATGATCGCCCTTAATTATTGGTGTGAGCAGACAAAAGTGCAGGTGAGGACACACCCCTCCTAGATAGGAGTTGAGTTGTGGCTCGAGCGTTCTAGCAGTAGTATTTACCCCTTGTTTAGCTTAGATGGATGAGTGTTTTGTAACCTTTTTTCAGTATAAGCTGTATTGTTAGACAGTACATGTATGATTATTTTTGGATGACTATATTGATATTTTATACCGACCTATTCCTGTCACATGCTTTGAATTATCATAATATATTGTTTGATAGTGTAAAAACTATTAAAACGAAATGTTACAAAAGATATAACTTTTAACTTTTAGAATCTCCATTCAATTTATAACTTTCAAGATCTCATACATAAAAAAATAAACAAAATAAAGATGATATATATTTAAAATATTTATTTTTCTATAAGTTTTTTTATTATAATATTTAATAATGATAGTTTTATTTTATTTTTTAAAGTACAAACACATTTGCAACTTATATTTTTGCTAATAACACTATAATATAAAATAAGATTGTGTAAAAACACATACTCTTTTGTGATATCATTTCACCAAAAGTTATGATATATATTTTTAATTAAACAGTTATTTATAGAAATTACATGTTTCAATAATTTATTATAATTTAATAAAAGATAAATCTGTCAACTTGAATTAACACAAAAAAGACACCAGTAAAAATGTGCTTTTAAATAATTGTTCAAATCAATGATGAAAATTAGGTTTAAGAAAACTTAACAACAGTATTAACCATACTTAATTACCGTGTCCTCTTATATAACTTACACTTAATAAAACTTACATGAGATATATCACATATTTCATATAGTCCTAAATACATATTCATAGGTTAGTCAGAGGATGATTAAGCATTGGTTAGGTGAGTCAATGGTCAACTCAAGATTGAGAGTACACAAATAAAACAGAACTCTAAGTTAATTTATTTTGAAAATAAAATTCAACCTAAAATACTAATTCTTAAAAGCGATTTTAATTTATACAAAATTTAGGAGAAAGTCACGATAAAAAAAAAAAAAAACTTAAAATTTTGGATGATTCTAGAGCGCCTATTTAGTTGGAAGTTCATTGATGTGTTCACCTTACTCAATATTTATTATTATTATTTATTTCGGATATGTGGTCGACATATGCTTCCTGTGCACGTGAGCACACCCAACCCGAACCCGGACATGTTGCAGCAAAAACTGAATTGGATAATCCGCAATGGGTCCGAATTTTGTAAGTGGAGAGAGAGAAAGAGATTGGTTCTGGTTTTGTTTGGAGTCTCCTCGGTCAAAAGAACACGCAAAGCAAACCACCCACCCCCAACACAACGCCACACAACACAAACCGTGTGCAACACAAAGAAAGTCGGTGTTAACCTCCCTCTCTTCCAAACCCTAATCGCCATCCCCAACCCTCGTTTCTATGGTCAGTGATTCCTATTCCTCGCTTCCTCCTTCCAACAATCTATCTCTCTTTCATTTCCAATTTCGACACTTCCCTAATTGTCTAATTCTGTTAATTCTTATTTTCTTAATTTGATTTTAGCAGACCGAGTGCTGTTGGGGCCGCTATGTGTTAGCTTCGTCGTCGATTCTTCGTTTCGTGATTCTCCTGATTCTCTTTCCACCAAATTATTCGGTTTGACGCCATGGATTTGGTACCCAGCGTTAAGGTGTACCACGCATCTCTTACTTTTTCACTTTATGGACTCTAACACACTTTCTGGATTGATGTGTAGATAGTACAATTGATCACTTTCCTTTCACTACAATTCCTTTGGAACTAGCTGATTGTGCATGGGATTGCAAATTCACTTTGCTTTGTACTTATCAATAAATCATTGATGCAGATTATAATTTTGATTTCTTTTGGTGATCAGAGAAGTTCGAGAGGTTTAGAGATTAAATACGAGAGAATTGTTTGTTTTGGAAACTGACTTTGTTTGCACGGATAATGGAGGACTTTTCACTGCATAACTGTGCCTTGTTCAATTGTTGGATTTGTATTTTTTTTTTGTTCTTTATAGGTTTGGTAATGTATTATTTACTTATTCTGTGACTGGTATTATTTTTCCTGTGATTTTAACTGCTTAGTATTCTGATTTGATATTATTTATGCTGTGATTGATTATTATTGAATAATTTGTGGGCAATGTAATTCCATGGTTGAATAATCTTTAGGTATTCAGTTTTTGTCATGTACTATGTATAGTTGGCATATAGATATACTAGAGGTTCATTTGCATTACCTCTGCAAACTTCAGTGATATATTTGGTTCTTTTTTTGTGTGTTTTTATTTGAGTATTGGGTTCTATGTTGTGTTAATATTGAGTTATGCAATTATACTTTTCTGATCAATTGAATCTCCTGTAGGAAAAATTGAACTATTTTCGTATTAAAGAGCTCAAAGATGTGCTCACTCAGTTGCACCTTTCAAAGCAGGGGAAGAAGCAGGTGAGATAATAAAAATAGTACCATGTCTACTGTTTTTATTTCTGAGTTTTTTTCTGTGATGAATCCTTTATGCTTTTACATTGTTGTTTTAGTATTTTAGGTTGGTCTCCGTGTATTATTTCCTTTTAATTTCTGGATTTAGATCGCTGTCTTGGAGTTTTGGTATTATGTAATGATGCCGGTGTTTCTTTTTGTAGGATCTTGTTGATCGAATATTATCTGTACTCTCAGATGAACAAGGTAAAATTATACACATGCACAGACACACACAACTCAACCTTTGGGTCTAATTCTATCTTATACATTTAGTTAGTCTATCTTCACAATGTTTGTTTGGGTTGTGATTGTGCCTGTACATTTAAAATTTACACAATATATGCTCTTAGAAATATGCATTGAATCTAGTTGTTAATCACACACAATAGTGCTGTGATTACAGTGTAGCGGAAGTGGCATCCTGACACTCCCAATGAACTGTTTTGATGGTAGCCACATGTTTTGTGGTCATTTTTGCCACAGAAGTGGAGGCATGAATTTCTTTTTTGTTTTCTGGTTGGACTGACGTCAGTAACTTCCTGTGAGGCAGAGGTGATCTCAACTTCTGGTTTGGCAAACTCTACGCAAAGAGTGTTTTCTTCCTAAGTTTGGGGCTGTAGTAGGATTTGGACACGTTTTTATTTTTCTGAAAGATAGTGGATTACGATGTGGCTGCTGATGGTGGAGAAATGGGTGTTGGACCTGCAACCCAAATTGGGTCACTCTCCATCCGGAACAGTCCTACAATTGTGGAGGGTTTTTTGTGAATAATCATACTGCATACTTTTATTTAACCATTGAGTACTCTTCAAATATTTAAGAATATTTTAAAATTATAAGACTATTAATTCTCAATAACTATATATTATGTAATAGTGACATTTATATATGCTCAGAAGGGTAAGTTGGGGTCTATAGAGGAGGCCTATGCAATATTCCGAGTTATAGTAGCAGAGGGAAACTCCTGACTGAACTTCTCAGATTGAGCTTCTTGCACAAGTAAAAGAGACTTGACATTTCAATTGACAAAGGATCATTTAAAAGAATAATATACCGTTCAAAGCAGAGCTATGAATCATTGCGATGAAGGAATTATATTCCTGTGGAAGACCAGCAAGGACTGTACAAATGTGTTATTGATAAGAGTCAAGATTGACAACAGCTAGAAGTGACTCCACAACTGCTTTGGTCTTAAGTAGGTATTCAGAGATTGATAGATTTATGTGATTTCTTGGTGGTACACAGTTCGGTTCATAGTTGCATGGCTTTTGCTAGCAAATTTTCTGAAAGTAATTATCAATTTTCCCACACTCCACACGAGTGTTTGCAACCAATTATTTGAGTGATAATTGATTCAGAAAAAGATGAAAGAAGCCAAGAAAAGAACATTTGATCTTGAATTTCACTAATTGTTGGTAGTGTGCCGAGACAATGTTGAGCTCTCAATCAGTTTCTGATAAAAACTTAGTTGGAATCAGAGGGATAACTTCAAAGCTACAAAGATGATACGATTTGGTACTCTGCTTTTTACCTGCTGTTTCGGTAGCAAGAAAATTTTATCATCAAGCTCAATGGAGAATGATGCATAAAGTGGATTGTGCAGAATAAGACTGTGTGGATTCAGGGTAGTGGTACCATCAAAGAAGTATCTCTGGCAGAAGGTTCTGGAACTAAAGGTTGAGTTTCCATTAGAGAATTCAGGCCCCTTGTAAGAAAAGCAGCTCTTGATAGCATAGAGAGGGGTTTCTGCAAAAGTTTTAAAGACTAATAAAGTATATTATTGTTTCAAATGTCGGTACAAGTATTATATATATATATATATATATATATATATATATATATATATATATATATATATATATATATATATGAGAGAGAGAGAGAGAGAGAGAGAGAGAGAGAGAGAGCACCATAGTTCTTACTATCATACTGAGTCAGCATGCAACTGGGTTTTTGTAAAGGGGAACTATTACACATATATGAGCTATATGTGTGTGTGTGTATGTATATATAAACAAAATTTGAAAATAAAAAGTATAATAATTGAATAAAACAATTTAATATTGAAAATTTAATATCAAGTTAAAAGAATATAACATATCATTGAAAAATACATTTTATGTTGTATATTAGGGTATAAAACTGTTAAGAGTTGTTTAATTTGCTCCTATATTAACTCCCTTTTTATTGATAAATTCGAGCTGCTTGTTTTACCCCGAGCTTGTATATGAACCCCAAATTTTATTTATTTCACCTGTAGCATTTGTATTTAAAGCTGGATTGCGTATTTTCTGGGAGTTATGGGCCACTTTGTGGTATAATTCAGTGAATCATAATGCATTTGAATTCTTGTGCACCTGATTTAATTGTGATTTTTATACATAGAATACATTTTCATGTGATCCTTCCTCTTTCCACTTTTAGTTAAGCAATTTGTTTTTGCTCTTCCCAGTTTCAAAAATGTGGGCTAAGAAGAATGCTGGTGGAAAGGAACAGGTGGCAAAATTAGTTGATGATACCTATAGGTCAGTGTTAGAAACGAAACTCTGTATTATGTTATTTTCTAGCTTTAGTACGCTTCTGATGCATGCAGTCACACTTGGCTGAGCTCACATAAATGATCTGGTAACTTACTATTAGGTCTGGTTGAAGCTAGTTATAGTGCTCCATATTTTCTGTAATTATCTTGTCTCTTGTTTTGTTAACTTTTATTTTATTAACATTTGTTTATTTCCTTTTTTGCAGGAAAATGCAGATATCTGGGGCCACTGATCTAGCATCTAAGGGACAGGGGGCATCGGATAGTAGTAGTATAAAGGTGAAAGGTGAAATTGATGATTCCTTCCAGCCAGATACAAAGATTCGCTGTTTATGTGGAAGTAGATTGGAAACAGAGGATTTGGTCAAGGTGTACCATTAAATATGTTTCTTCTTTCTTTATGATCTAAAGAATTGTATGCATCCACAACAGATACGATTTATTTAGCCAATTTGATGATCTGGTGCACTTTTCATTAGATATCCAATCTTTTGCTTACATATGGTTATTTTGAAATTCCATTTTCTTGTCATATTGCAGTGTGATGATCCAAGATGCCAAGTGTGGCAACACATCAGTTGCGTTATTATTCCAGATAAACCTACAGAAGGCATCCCACCAGTTCCTGATAAGTTTTATTGTGAACTATGTCGGCTCACTCGTGCTGACCCGTAAGTCAAATTTTCTTTTTGTTTTATCTGGCAGCTAGATGCGAAATAATGATTTGTTTCAAAGGTTTCCCTTGTCTTAACTTTTTTATTTTTAATTTAGTGTTAAGAGTTTGTTTGTGGTTGATATTATTTGCTTATGATTTACAATTTTTCAGTTACGATACTTTGTTGGCTCTGTGAACTGGCTATTTAATTCTTCTGTTCTGTTTATTGGATGTTCTTCCTTTATTTTATCTTGTTATATTCTGTCATTATTGTCAGGGATAGTCTGTGCATTCTATTATTTAGTATTTTTCTGTTTTTTTTGCCAGTTAACTTTGCTCCTTCTGCTGTTCTCTGTTGCAGATTTTGGGTTGCAGTGGCACACCCTTTACTTCCTGTGAAGTTAACAACAACCAGTAATCCAACTGATGGGTGAGTACATTGTGTGGGTATTAGACATGATGTAATTGAGTTCTTGATCTTACTAACGGAATGTCTTGGGATTTAGATGTACCTTTTGTTGCTTAACTAGCATGTAAGGGAATAAGATGCTCATCATTCAGGCTTGAATGCTTGCTTCTTTTTGTTTGGAGTGGTGTGTCAATTTCTAATTTTTTAGCACAAGTGCAAGTTCCTTGACTTGATAAGTTCTTTGCTTTCTTTAGATGATTTACATACAGAGTCATGTTATGCTATTTGTAGGGGTTGTAATGTTGAGGCAGTCTACTATGTATGTTTTGTTAATTAAAATTCTTTAGCTGTTGAGTTTTGTTTAAAGTGACATAGGCAACTTTGAAGGAAGGTCTGCTTTAGTGCAACCATAGGTTGCAATGGTATGTTTATATTGTTGAATTTTGGCCTTTCACCATATTCCACAATTGATTATACTGTTCTGTGGTTGAATTACTCAGGAAAGTAACCTATTATTATTAAGTGCATGTTTGGACTAAAGTGCAATTTCCACCATGTCTTGCAAACTGATATTGAGTTTTCAGGCAAAATTTCAAAGTGCAATTGCACTTTTGAGTGTAATCACACATGTCACATAATTCAGTTCACTCTCCTCTCCTAACTGAGTTCGGAGCACCTTAAACTGAAACCAAACATAGTTTAAGAAGTGAAGACTTTCTCCTTTTGTTTTTCTTCTTTTTGTATCTCCGTGTTTGTCTAAGTTTTTATTAGGTGGTGCTAGTCTAATAAACTTCATTTTCTTTCCAATACAAAAACTAGTGACCCTGTGAAATAATTATCTAGTCTATGCTTAAAATATAATTTTCAATGTGGCTTTCTGCTTGACTGGCTTAACCATATTCCTATTTAAATTGTTCAGGACCAACCCTGTGCAGAGTGTGGAAAGAACATTTCAGCTTACTAGAGCAGACAAAGATTTGGTTTCCAAACCGGAATTTGATGTTGAGGTTGGTTTGGATTTTCAGTTCATGGTGGGTTAATGGATATCCTTCTGTGCAATGCTTTTACTTATTTATTGAAAAAAATGACAAGTAGGCTTGGTGTATGCTCCTAAATGACAAGGTTCCATTCAGGATGCAATGGCCGCAATATACAGACCTGCAGGTCAATGGTATGTTTGAAGTCGTGCTATCCCTACTATTAATGAATTTGGTTTCATGTTGGCAGTCTGGTTTTAATTTTCACGGAATATTATTCACCTGGAAACAGAGCTTTTAAAGTAAAACCCTTATAGTGAAATCTATTTCGATTGGTTTGACTTTTATTTGTACAGGTGTTCCTGTTCGAGCAACTAACAGACCTGGTTCACAGTTGCTTGGAGCTAATGGCCGGGATGATGGTCCAATTGTATGTTTTGTGTTATTTGTAGTTGTGAATCGTATAATTATTTAAATTTGCCACACAAAAGTTCATATACTGTTTGTTTTTGATTTATTCAATATCTTATTGTATTTCTCATTTGTCAGATCACGCCATACACAAAAGACGGAATTAATAAGATTTCGTTAACAGGATGCGATGCTCGCATTTTTTGTTTAGGGGTTCGTATTGTTAGAAGGCGCAGCATACAGCAGGTAGATTGCATTCTAAGCTTGATAAATATATAAGCTAAATATTTTGAAGTGTTGTTGGTTTCTTAATTTAGCCTTGTGATATTGGAATAATAAAGATTGAAGTATCTCCTTGTCTGATATTGGGCCTGAGTTTCAAATGTTGGTCCCTTTTAGTTGATTTCTTAAAACTTAAAACATGACAAAACTAGGTAGGTTTATGGTTATCTTTCTTGTCAATTTTGAATAGCACCTAAACATACTTAACCTAGGTAGATGTTATAGAAAACCTCAAGAAGTGTTGCTTCTATTCTAAAGCAAGTTAAAATATTTGAAGTTTTTTTCTCGTTTCTTGGGCGTTCTTTTTGTTTCAAATTGTCTGGCTTGTGAGATTTTTTTTTAAAATAAAAGAATGCTGAATTTTTTCATATTGATAAATATTACTAATAAATAGATCTGGTATGTGTTTTGACCTAGTTTGCTGGTTTTATTTTTTTGTGTTGTGTCTGGTTTAACTCTCAGTTCATTGGTTACTAACACAGACTGGAAGTCTGATTGACAACTTTTGAGCCAACCAACAGTCTGTATTTAGATGTTGGTGTTGGATTTTAGTTCCTACTTTGTTGTGAATATGTTTTACGCAAAACTGCTTCCCTTTTGCTACTGTTGCAAACTTGTTTAATATTTGAGGCTTTGTTTTCTAGATCCTAAACTTAATTCCAAAGGAGTCCGATGGTGAGCTATTTGAAGACGCTCTTGCGCGGGTGTGTCGTTGTGTTGGGGGCGGAAACGCAGATGGTGATGCTGATAGTGACAGTGATTTGGAAGTGGTTTCAGATACTTTCAGTGTCAACCTTCGTTGTCCTGTATGGCTTTCATTAATAGATGGGTTATTTTGGCAAGTCATGAAGTCCTACTAACAGTTTTTCTATATTTTGGCGAAATTTTAGATGAGTGGTTCAAGAATGAAGATTGCTGGAAGATTCAAACCTTGTATACACATGGGTTGCTTTGACCTTGAAGTTTTCGTGGAAATGAATCAACGATCAAGGAAGGCAAGATTCCAAATGTTGTATGATTTGTCTACTCCCCTCTGATTTTTTATCTTCTGATGAACTGAATTTTTTCTACAGTGGCAATGTCCTGTATGTCTCAAAAACTATGCTTTGGAGAATATCATCATTGACCCTTATTTCAATCGCATCACTTCTATGGTAGTTATTTAAAAAATTAATAATAGTTTCTAATGTTCATAATTTTCTATTTGACAAAATATGTAGCCATTATTTAATTTGATTTGGTGGCACAGATGCTAAATTGTGGTGAAGAAACTACCGAGGTTGAGGTGAAGCCTGATGGTTCTTGGCGTGTGAAGACAAAGGGTGAAAGTGAACGCCAGGAATTAGGGAGTCTAGCGCAGTGGCATCTTCCTGATGGATCCCCATGCGTTTCAGCTGATGGAGATTTGAAGAGAGTGGATACATTGGCATTGAAGCAGGTCAAACAGGAAGGTGTTTTTGACACTCCAACTGGTTTAAAACTTGGCATCAGGAAGAATCGCAATGGAGATTGGGAAGTCAGTAAACCTCAGGGCACAAACACATCTTCTGGTAATAAATTGAAAGCGATTTTTGGAAATCCCGAACAGGTTGTTATTCCGATGAGCAGCAGTGCTACTGGAAGTGGCCGGGATGGTGATGATCCTAGTGTAAATCAGGGTGGTGGCGGGCATATTGACTATTCCACTGCAAATGGAGTTGAAATGGATTCTCTGTGTCTCAATAATGTTGATTTAACGTATGACTATACTGGACATGGCACTTCTGCTCAGGTGGGTGGTGCAGAAGTTATTGTTCTTAGTGATTCTGAAGAAGATAATGATCTCTTGGTATCTCCTCCAATTGCGTATAGGAACAACCAAAATGATGCTACAGATGGTTATTCTGTACAGCCACCTGTAATGGTTGATTCGTACGCTGATGATCATAATCTTGGTGGAAATTCATGCTTAGGACTCTTTCCCAATGATGATGATTTTGGGATGTCTTCCCTGTGGTCTATGCCTTCTGGAAGGCAGGCTGGTCCTGGATTTCAACTATTTGGATCTGATGCAGATGTGTCAGATGCATTGGTCCATCTGCAACATGGTCCTGTGAATTGCTCTTCATCACTAAATGGTTATGCATTAGCTCCTGATACTGCTTTGGGATCTGGTGGTATCTTGCAAGATTCCTCTGCTGGTCGGTTGGATGCTGATTTGAATGGTGGTTTGGTGGACAATCCATTAGCATTTGGTGGTGATGATCCCTCACTTCAAATTTTTCTCCCCACTAGACCAGCAGATTCATCCATGCAGAATGAATTGAGAGATCAGGCAAATGTGGCTAACGGTGTCTGCACTGAGGAGGATTGGATATCCCTAAGTCTTGGAGGTGGGGCTGGTGGTAACAATGGTGATGCTTCTACTCAAAATGGATTGAATTCTAGACATCAAATCCCAACCAGAGAAGTTGGAACGAATACTTTGGATGATACTGGTTCGTTTCTCTAACCTTACTGAATCAGAATATTTATTACTTTTTTTAGTAACAAATATTAATGAAGCAGAATTGGGGGCATATTCTTTTTTGATGCGTCATTGACCATGTTTCTTAAATCAGTAAAAGTAAAAGAAATAAATAGTTTTTTTATAAAATAAAAAGTGTCCCTGTTCCTTGTTATATATGTAATATACCATCAAAGATATATTGGATTATAGATTAATGTGACATTTTGTCATAACAAATTATCAAATAATTTGATAATATAAATTCCGTTAGAAAACACAGCATTTAGCCTTGAGAAATTTAAGGTCTGGGACAAGAATATTTATTGCACATCCTAGTAATACTTAAAAGAACAAAATGGTTGACGGTTTTGAAATTTACCAGATAGTAAGCGTATATATTTGAAATATAATAGTTTCTCAAACATCTTTAGGCAAATAAAATAAGCATTTACATTTACAATATATTGTGGAAATATATGCATTCTTAAAATTTTATTGGTTTTTCTTTTATGGACACCTGCATGCCTCTGCTATCTTTTTGTCTCAATCGTAGATGGAAATATATTATATAGTTAGTCTTTTGAGATGGTGGGTTTAATTCTTTCATGCGTGATTTTTAGTACATTCCTAAGCTTCATATCAAGTTTGTTTGAGGGGCTATGAAGGAGGATTGGGAGCTGGGTATTCAGTTTCTTTGCATCGAGCACTGCTATACCTTCTGTTAAATGGTTAGAAACCTTCAAATGTTTAGTTGTGGATTTGCCAAGATACATTATACGGCTGTGTTAATCTGCTGCTGCATCATATCCTTGTGACAGAAAAATGATTTTTTTAGAACTCTACTCCTAAAATCAGTCAAATGCTCATAATTTGCTTAACAGATAGAAAGTTTAAATGGTTACTTCTATTACTAGATAGTACTAAGGATGTTAACCTCTAAACAAAGTTGAGGAGGTTAGTGTTCCTCATATCTTTCATGCATTTTGCATCTTCCTCATCTTTCCTCACTTTCCTCATTGTGTTCGGTTCCCCTTTTCTGCTCCCTATCAGATAATTGCATTTTTACTTCTGAGATAGTGACTATTAATGCAGTTTTGGCATTTTTTATTTTTCCGGTACTTTTCTTGATTAGTTATTCCTCTCTATGCAGCTTCTTTACTCCTTGGGATGAATGATGTTAGAACTGACAGGCCAAGTAGGCAAAGGTCAGATAGTCCTTTCTCATTTCCTCGCCAAAGACGTCGCTTGTACCTTTCTATTGATTCAGATTCAGAGTAAAAGTCAGACCTTGTGTCTCAAAAACTTTAGGTACTCTTCTTAAAACCAGATTTCGTATTTATTAACTGAAGAAAGTTGAGAGGCATTTTTGGTCCTCATGAAATGGCAGTTAATACATATATGTGGTCTAAGGCATCTCTGGTGGAACAGAGCTACAAGTTACCCTCCCAAAATGTTTGCACCCACCCCATCGACAAGGATGTTGGTCGTAATGATTCTTTGTGCTTGGTATCTAAATTGTCTTATGTTGGTAGGCCAAGCTGGAGCTATTATTCCCATCATTTTTCGAAGAGGGTGTGCTGGAGGTATACTGCTGCTTTTATTGTATAGTTGATCATTCGAATATGGTAGTTTAAACTTTGAAATTTGGTGGGACATTATATCAGCATTTTTGTCTCTGCGGAGAGCAATAACCTGTAAATGATTTAGCCATATCAGATCCAACAGTTAAATCAAAGATATTGTTTCTCTTAAGTTGGTCATTTTTCTAGAATGTTATGGTGTTATCATTCCTCATCACATCTTGACGTTGATATTTATTTATTTATTTTAACATATTTAGTCATCAGAGGTGCCTCCCTGCCTGCCTACGCCTGACTACGTGTTTTGTTTGCACGAGATTGATAGGAGAAAGAAGGACAAGGAACCTCTCCTTCATCTTTCCTTTTCAGCCCTCGGATGTAATTAATTGCATGGATGTGATTGAAAGTTAAAAAAAATTATATCTAGAAAATGTTTTGACTTAGGAATGTTCTGTATCCGTTTAAGGTTTCTTATAATATCTATCTTATATCTAATTGAGAACATTTGTTGTGCACACGACGGTAAGAGAGATGTAGGAAAGGAAAAAAGAATATCGAATTTTTGTAAATAAATTATAGGAGGGTTGGACCTCTTAATATGATTTTTGAGTAGTATTTTTTCGTCCACAGAAAATCGTCAAACTAATTTGATTACTAGTATTAATATTAATCAACTATATGAACGAGAATAATTATATACAAAATGTAGGGTTGTTGTATTTATAAAAATGAGATTAATATTATAACTTATTCTATAATATTATTAGCATTAAAATAAATCTCGCACAACTATATCTAAGTTCATCCAATTCTATTTTAGTTTGAATATAAATAAGATTACATGGATATTATTAGAACACATAAGTAATATTAATATTACTCTAATAAAATAAAATAAAAAACTGATTATATCTTTTAAAGAAAATAGATATCAATGAAAAGAACTGTACGAGCAAACGATAGACTATCAAGAATAAATTAGACCAAAATTAAAAGGAGAATATATATGATTTGCTATTATATAAAGAGATTTTTTATGTATATATCTTGTTTTTAATTTTATTCTTTAAATATTTTTAAATCAAAATAATTATTTTATCAATAAGTTTAAGTGATTTCTTTCTTAAATTTAACTATTATTTTAAACTAAAATAGATAATTATAATAAAATGATTATCTAAAAAGAAAATTACCTATAATAAGTTGCATTTATAAAATGTAGGGTTGTTGTATTTATAAAAATGAGATTAATATTATAACTTATTCTATAATATTATTATCATTAAAATAAATCTCTCACAACTGTATCTAAGTTTATCCAATTCTATTTTAGTTTGAATATAAATAAAATCACTTGGATATTATTAGAACATATAAGTAATATTAATATTACTCTAATAAAATAAAATAAAAACTGATTATATCTTTCAAAGAAAATAGATATCAATGAAAAAAACTGTACGAGCAAACGATAGGCTATCACAAGAATAAATTAGACCAAAATTAAAAGGAGAATATATATGATTTGCTATTATATAGAGATTTTTTATGTATATATCTTGTTTTTAATTTTATTCTTTAAATATTTTTAAGTCAAAATACTTATTTTATCAATTTTATTGTTTAAGTGATTTCTTTTTTAAATTTAACATTTTTTAAAATTTAACTATTATTTTAAACTAAAATAACTAATTATAATAAAATGAATATCTAAAAAGAAAATTACCTATAATAAGTTGCATAATTTATTTAAATTTACTTTTATAATAATATTGATTTTATTATTATAAAAAATAATACACATTTTTTTAAACATAATATCGTTCTAGTTATTCTTTAGTTGACTAAATATTGAAGTTTTAAAGAAGATCTGCATCAGGGTTAATGATAGCGTAGTGTTACACAAACACACCAGCCGCGTGCAATTTCTTCTTGCTCGACCATTACCGCCGCTTCTTCTCCTTCTCCTTCTCACCCGAGTCCTTAAGCACAAACCACCTGAAGTCCTACCACGCTGCACGAACTTAACTGATTCATGGGAAAGAAGAAGCAGAAAGTCGTTCTTCCACCGGAGCTTCCGCCGGAGATTCCAGACGACGAGGTTGAGGTTTCCGACGAAGACCTCCAATTCATCAAAGAGAATCGCAACTATGCCTCCTTGCTCTCCACCTTGGACACCCATTCAATCACCAAGTTCGACTCTTTCTTTCAATTCTCTGTTCTCTTGTTTTCATAACATTTTATGGCGCCCTTACTTGCCTATGCTACATTTTTTTTTGTAAATGGTTAGCGAAAGTTTCAAGCTTTTGTCACGATTTATAAATAGGGAAACTTATAAATTTGCACAGTTTGTCTCTCTGAAACCTTTTGTTTGTTGTCTGCTTTGACTGATTAGGTGCATAATTTGGGGAAATATCTGAAATATTTTATCTTGCCGTTTATCAAGATAGAAAATTTTTGCGGACTTATCCTTCAAAAATTTCCATAGCAATAAGCTTTAGAGTAACAAGAACTTTTCCTAATTTTTTGCTTTAGAACAAGTTTTGATCGGTTCTTGTACTCTGACAGACTTGACCCTGCTATTTGAATTTTTAGGGTAAGCGGGCAACTGTTACCTGTCTAGTGTGGAAATGTCTTCTTATTGTAACTGTTTAGTCTGTGATAGGAGCCCAATGCAATACGGGTAGAAATTTGTACTATAGATAGAAATAAAACTATTACAGAAGAGAACCCTGTAATCCCAGAGCAGGAGCTCATGTGAGAAACTATTTCTCTGCTTAATAAAAAGCTACAACTCAAAATTCTACTCTTCTATCATTATAGCTAACTCTTTCCTTCTTTCGTATTCCACCTCAGATAACTCTGGTGGGTTCAGAATATCTGGGCCTGCTGGTACCCCATACTAGTTTGCTATGATTCTATAGAAAGTGGAAACATATCACCTCATGTCAATGTATGTTGTGGTGAATTTTATATGATAATGTTACTTATGAAATGACATTCTCACATCCTTAGGCATGTTACACGGGTTGCTGATGCCAAAGATGATGCATTGGAGAAACTTTATGAGAAACGCATGCAGAAAAATGCTCTCAAGAAAGAAAAAGAAGAAACTGGTTTGCAGGTTGATCGTGTTGATGCTCTTCCAATCAAGACATTGGATGGAAAACTCCATTACCGGACAGGTATCTAGTGTTCAAGATATGCATTGCTATCTCAATATGTTACTTTTTTTAGATCTTTTACCAAGTGCTTGGGTTCTCACAACAATTCTGCAGCTTCAAAGACCGTATCAGAAAATGATCTTAGTGAAGAGGGAACTGCAGAGGATACCAATATGGATGAAGGTATGGTGAAGCTAACTAAGGCTGAAAAGAGAGCCAAACTTAAGAAAATGAAGAAAGAGGCCAAAAAACAAGGGAAAGAAATGGCTAAAGCAGAAGTGGAAGAGACACCACATGCAGCAGTGCTGGTATTATCCAATCAAATTAAAAACCATTCTAGTTTTTTTATGGTTTCTCAAAGCTCCTTTTCTTTTTCACATCTGATACCGTAACAATTTTCAAATGGAATGTTTTGTGAAAAAAAAAAAAATACAAATGGAATGACAACAAAAGTAAATTTTGTCTTAATTGATTCCATGCAATATTCACATTTTGAATGTTCTGATGAATAATGTGTCACACATTAGTATAATGTTAATATAATGCTAACTTGCATCCGGCATCCTCATGTCCTCTGACAAGTTGTCAGCTAATTGAACTTTTAACTGTTATATGCATATTTATCTTTGATATGTTCCATATCTTTCAACTGTTATACTGTTATATTATATGCCCATAACGCTATCCACTTGTATGATTTAGAGAAATGATATCCATTAAAAACATAGAAATGATACCAGCAGCACACTAATGTTAATTTACTTTCATGTATGTCTCACTAAGTAAAGTGTGTTTTATGATTCTTATTTAATAGGATCCACATTCCAGAGAAGTTCACCTATTAACTGTATTTTCATATTAATTGTAAATATCATATATTATGTTGAAACTGCCTACACCTTTTACAAGGCTAAAAATTATTGAACTAGATATTGTGCAAATTTTTTGATATATTGTCTTAACTTTGTTCAGGCTGAGGTAAAGGAAGATCTTACAGCTGAGCAGACATTTGAAAGCAAGAAGTGTAAACTTGCAGAATTGGGGAATGCCTTGCTTACAGATCCAGAGTCCAACATTAAATTACTGAAAGAGATGGTGCAATTATCTAAAGATAACGACCATACCATTGTTAAGCTTGGACTTCTATCCCTCTTGGCAGTTTTCAAAGATATTGTCCCTGGGTATTTCCTGATAGTTTATATATTATAATGCACAATTTATATGTAACGATATTATGATTATTTTGGCTCTGAATCAACTTTAATCCTACTTTTAATGTTTGAACTTTCATGTTAATACATGAAATGTGACAGTTATCGGATCAGGCTTCCTACTGAAAAGGAATTAGAGATGAAGGTTTCAAAGACTGTTAGAAAGATGCGTTATTATGAGTCTACTCTTCTTTCAGCATACAAGGTTGACATTCATGCTAAAATGTTTTGCAAATACTAAGATTCCTTTATTTAACTAAATCATAGTTATACTGTTCATATATATGATTTTCAGTGCCTGTGCTTTTGATGGTGGTTGTTACCTTTTTTCTTGAATCTACTTCATTGGTCAATTTTTTTTAAGATATATTGTTTGAAGTTGTTACAAAATATGAACTTTGTTGATCTTTATTCTTCTAAGATGTATTTTTTTTGTCATGTTGTCAGGCATATTTGCAAAGGCTGGTAATCTTAGAGAAGAAGCCTTTATTTCAACATGTAGCAGTTCGTTGTATTTGTTCTTTGCTTGATGCAAATCCCCATTTCAACTTTCGTGAAAGTTTGTTGGAGGCTACTATCAGAAACATAGGCTCTACTGATGAGGCTATAAGGTTCTATTGTATATTTGTTGTTGATGATTCTTCATTATGATAAGCTTTCTCCTGAATTTTATGGAATTTGCCATGGAAAACATGAAATTAATTTTGTAAATGTTATTCTTATTCATCAGAAATGGAAACTGTGTATGCTGGCATTTCGGTGATTAGACCAAAAGTCTATGGTAATTGGGTTCTTGTTGGATTAAAATTTAAAATGCTGGGACTGCCTTCTTTGGTATACATAAAAATTGTCTGTGATTTACTGGTCATTGGAATTTATAAATGTAAAGAAAATGCATTTTCTTTCTCAATGGAAGTTCCTTTGAGTCCTTTGTTAGTGTGTTCAAATTAATTTCTTGTGATTGAGGTGGTTTGGAGTGGGGAGTATACAGAATAGTTTTGGAAACCCTACCTTGTCAAAAAGAGTTGTAGAATGTTATTATTTATGAAGTTGCATTCGATGCTTTAGCATAACATCATTGTGTTTTTGTTGAGTTAAACAACTATTGTGAAGAATAATAACTGCTTGAGGCATGTAGTCAGTTATGAACTTTTGCCACAGGAACTTGTTGCCAAGTTGCATAATGAAATATCTTGTTTCATTCCATGATTTATGTTGTGACATCATTCACTTCTCCCTGGAAGCTGAATCAGAAATTCAGGCATATTTCTAATTTCAGTTTCTCCAGTTGTAGAAAGACATAATGTACTGTTTACTTAGCTTCTGTTTTTAACGTTGATCCCTGAATCTTTTTGGAAGACAGTACTTTGTGGGTTATGAATTATTTTGTGCTTAATATGGGTACTGATTTTTTTTTTTTT
>Ga0209589_1006327_pt1 | contig 19653 bp, 8 predicted proteins | sample CowpeawhiteBW_FD_187525 | JGI IMG/M metagenome (GOLD analysis project Ga0209589, IMG submission 187525) | Root nodule microbial communities of legume samples collected from California USA - Cow pea white BW (SPAdes) (version 2) | ecosystem: Host-associated > Plants > Roots > Nodule | place: USA... | reverse complement strand
GAAATGAAGGAACAAAGGCATGGTGGGTGTCAGGCCGGCCGCCCGGCATAGAACGTCGAACGCTTGCATAGACGCCCACGCGTTCGGGTGTATCTGCGTCGGTGCGCACTGGATTTGGCGGAGAACTGTCATCTGCCAATCGGCAAACGGCACGGTTAAACCCAAATCATGGAAAAGGCAGGCGTACACATAGAAGAAATCTAGCTTCGCCTCTCCCTTCCCGTGGCACACTCTCTCGTTGCCGGCACATACTTTGACTCGGAGGAGCCCATCCTCTACTTCCTCGCTGAAAATCCTGGTCCGCTCGACCAGATCCCCCAGGTCGTTGCCCCATCGAAACCTTGTCGCGAGTGTGCGCGGCTCATAGGGGGCCCAGTCATATCCTAGTATCTCCGGCAAATCGGCTTCATCCCCTTCGTCGCGAACGTCGATGCCTATGACGTCCCCGCTCTCGTCAGAAATAGCGACCTGCTCTACCGCCTCAGCGACCGGTGGCTCGGCCTCAGAGCTACCACTTAGGAGGATTGGAGAACCTGTTGCGCTCGACACTCCCCCGAGCGAGGTCCCCGACTCGGACGAATCAAATAAGGCGGAAACCGACCCGGCACCCCCAGACCACCCGACTGCTCCACCCAACAGACCATCTGAACTCGATGCGCTGGAAGACATTTTTACCTGCAAGCAACAAAAGACGATCGGAGATTCGGCTAGAAAGAGAAAAGAAAACGTGAAAATAACGACAGCCACACAAACCTATTTATAGGGGGGACCATGTGACACGTGGCAATACCAGAACCCTACGATCACATTCAGATAGACGGTCCATACTTCGCGACGCTGCAAATCATAACTGTCAGACACGATCAACGAGGCAATATAACCATTGAGAAAAGCCGGCGGTCAATCGGCACCACAGTCTCGGAAAAACCTCCTCGCTTCATTTCCATCGCTCGAGGCTGGGGGGGCTTGTGTACTATATGTCCCATCGGTCAATCGACCAAAGACAATATTCAGGAAGACCATCGGTCTTACGGTTAAACAAACAAACCACGTAACAACGTTGAATGGCTCGTAAACAAACCGAAACACAACCGGTCGAACGGTTGATAAATAACAGCCACGTAGCATCGTTAAAGGACCATCGGTCAAACCATGTTCATATCCATCGGTCGAACCATGTTCATATCCATCGGTTCATCGACAAAGTAGCAGCGATGGACCTTCTAACCTCGAGGGCCCATCGGTTCATCGGTAAAGTAGCAGCAATGGACCTTCTAACCTCGAGGGCCCATCGGTTCATCGACAAAGTAGCAGCGATGGACCTTCTAACCTCGAGGGCCCATCGGTTCATCGGTAAAACAGCAGCGATGGACCCCCTGAAGTACCTGGCGGCTGATCGGTAAAACACAGATTGTTAGCTTGTTGAAAACATAACGTCTTTAACCCAGCCAAGCGGCCATCGGTCGCACGGTTAAATAACTTAAGTCATTAATTAACGATTTAACGAGTCTATAATCTTCATTAGAGGGTCATTGGGCCGTGATTAAGAAACCCTAATTACAGGCCCATGTCGAAAGCTATAAATAGAGCCCAAAGGTAGGTTGGTGAGGATCTTAATTTCGCATTTATTACAGCAGATATTCTTATACACCGATCGGCCCTTTCTGACTTAAGCATCGGAGTACTTTAGACAGGTACCCCGATCGTCTCCCCAACCGATCGAGCTAAGGAGTGGGTTTCGCTGAAGTTACAGGAGTGGAGGAAGGCAGCGCAAGTCGAAGAGGTTCTTTTAGTAGGCTCTTGGCCCCTACCCCGAAACATTAAGTTTGGGAAACTAATAAAATACATTTATTAGCAATTTTTTCATGTTGATTTTGTTTTATTCAAAGACAAATGTATTTAGGGAGAAGTAAATTGGTTATTTATATCCATAAATAATTTGGATTTGCTAACGTGCTTTGTGTGGTTGCGAAATGCTTGGAGGTGCCATTTTGTTGTCTCTCATTCACACTAAAGTCATCCGAACGTGACTTTTCGACTGCTTCAATGGCCATGCTTTGAAAGCCACACCTCACACAGTTGTTGTTACTTTACTCTTCTTATTGGAGCAAATGAATATTAATTAGGCATAAAATGTATTTTCTATCAAATCAAATATTGTTAGAATAAATGAAAAACAAAATACAAATAAAATTAGATTGATTTAGATATAATACACAGTTCTTAGAATATTTAATTTGAATAAGTTGTTATTTATTTAATTTTAGTAGTTCTTTATTACTATAGTTGGTTATGGGCTTGAAATCAGACAATATATCCGAATATTTATAACATAATACATTATTTTATCGTATTTTTAATTATGTTGTTTACATTTTTATTCTCTTCTTTGCATACAAAATATTACGATGAAGCCTATGTTACTTTCTCTTCTTTTGAATTTATACCACGTATCCAACTATTCCTCTCTACTTCCTTTCTTTTTCTCATTCTTTCACTACCAAAGTTTATAAATATAAATAATATATATATATATATATATATATATATATATATATATATATATATATATATATATATATCGTTTCTCGAGAATTTTGATTTGTTAAAGTTTAAAGTGCTTGTCTATGATGTACGGATACTTCAACTTTGGTCATGTATCAGTATTCGACATGTATCGTGTCCGATACTTTAGGATACTTTAGCGATACTTATCAATGAAGTATTTAATTTATAAAGTAGTAGTACACTACAATAAAATCTTTGAATAGTAATCAATTTTAGTGACAAAAAATAATTAGTCACTATATAATGACCAAGTTGACAACTAAAATAGTTTCAAAAAATTATAATCGGTCTCTAAATTGATAATTAAAATAGTTTTAATGATGAATTGGTTTTTAAATTGGTCATTAACATTAGCTACAAGGTTTTAACTACCAAAATAATTGGTCTATAATTGGAAAATTTGGATTCACATATTAACAATCATATATTTATTATGTTTGTAAAAATTATTGTACATTTTTCATTATTCATATATGACGTATCTATCACATATCGTATCCTATTATTTTAAAAATAAAGGTGTTGACATACCGGATACGTGTCGTATCCGATACACATATCGTATCTGTGCATCATAGATACTTGCAAGTGAACTAAATCCACTCCATGTGGATTCTTTCGTCAATTGGGCTAGCAAACTAATATTTTCAATTTGAATTAGAATTTATTGATGTTTATAATTCCACTTTTAATAAAAACTTGATTAACACCTCACTTATGCTGTAAATTAACTTCACAAATTTCTTTAAATCATTGATTTCTCTCTTAATATGTATTTCAATCAGGAATTCATACATTTTTCTCTAACAATCATATTTTTGTGTTTTTGTATTTAGAAATAGAATAATGAATAAAGGATGGAGACGAAAGGGGATGAATAAGGGAATGGAGATGAAAGTTTGTAAGAATATAAATTGTAATAAATTAAATTACGAAGGATAAAATAAGAAATCATATGAAGCAGTTACCAAATTGTTACATTTATTATTGAATTTGTCATTTTGTCTGTTTGCGATGTTCTCAACCTATTTGAATTGTAATTACAATTTGTCACTCACCTTTTACTGTTTGGATTGTAATTATATTTTATTTTATCTCCTCTGACAGTTAAACTATCAAATAGAATAAAGGAATAATTGAATTTGAAATTTTTTATTCTTGCTTCTCCTATAATATTAATTATCATTAAATTTGACATTTTAAAATATATTAAAAAAATTTAAAATATTAATACAATATATTTTTAATGTTTAATAAAAAACATAAAAAAATAATAAAAAATCTAAACTTAAAATAAATTATATTAATATGATAATTGTCTTAAAATTGTCCACATTGTACCACGTGAGCCCATTTTTCTCACGTTTTGTAGCAGTTATTTCTCTTTTTGCTCCAACTTACTCTTTGTCTTGATTATATTTTTCGTGATATTTTCTTCTATATTTCAATCCATTTTTCTTAATATCTATAAACATTTCCTTTCGATCTTCCTTTATCGATCTTTTGCGTCTTGATATATTTATCTGTTTTACATGCATCATCACACTTCCTTTAATCCTCGTATATCGATATTTTTTTAATTTTTTGATTCAATTTGTTTGATGATGCCCTCAAATATATTGTATATAATATTTCATCGCTTTAATAGAAAAATTGTACCATCACTCAAATTACACATTAAAATGTAATGGGGCGTTTGCATATATATAATTGTATTAATTTAATCATTCAATTATAGATATATATTATCTTAATTTTTTTCAAATTTTATAACAATTAAATGATAATAAAATTATAATTCAATTCTTTATATTTGAACAGTGACAGATCTTAATGGGACCTTGCCCCCAATTTCTTGTTTCATATATATAAAAGTTACGATATGAACAAATTTTATAATTTTAATATATTTTCTATGTTTGGTTCTTTCAAAATTTGTATTTGACAAAATAACTACTCTAGTCACCATTATAAGATTTACGTTAGATAGTAGGGAGAAAAAAATATAGGTTTCTATGTAAGATATTTTACAATTTCGGTACATTTAATAACTTTCGTTTAAAAAGCATATTTGTCAGTGTATATATATATATATATATATATATATATATATATTAAAAGAACTATAAATTAAATGTATTTTATATCACAAATTCTGATGAACAATTAAATACTTATTTGACGCATTTTATAAATTATCTGCAAAACTTTCAAACACGGCAAATTACGGAACTCAAGTAAAATAATAAGATAAATATAAGAGTTATGTCATGATGTTTATTTATTCTTTTACTTTCGAGTATTATTACAGTATATTATTTTAAATATTTTTTATTTTTTAATATAAAATTTCATAACATTTATACTTTAGTATTTTTTAGAAAATAAATTTTTGTTTTACAATCTAACGATTTATTTAAGATATTTAATCTTAAATTTTATGTCACGTCTCATTTAATATTATTTAGTTTTCATAACTATTCATATTTTTTGAACCAAAAGGATAGCATAGCTATAAGGTTGACCCCTGAATTTGGAAAGTTACAATTACAAGCAAAATACTGTCCAAACATGCAAATTAAACAAGAATGGGTCCACTCTTTATTTATTTTTTTTTCTGATAAAATGATGGAAAATCTAATTGGTTGATCTAGTTGACCTTTATATTTGAAAATAGGATGTGGGTTTTCTCTAATGACAAATAAATATTAATGAGCACACTCAAGACATTATTTAAGAAATTATTTGAAAAATTAAAATAAAAAAATGTTCATCAATATAACTTACTGTAATTTTCAATGAATTTCGATAGAAAAAAATTATTTTAAACTTCTTAATAGTAAACAGGATCCTTATTTAATTATGGTTAAAATACTTTTTTTGTCCCAATTTTTGTCAAATTTTTTCAAATAAGTCCTAATTTTGGTTTTGTGTTCAAATAGGTCCCAATTTTCGTCAATTTTGTTCAATTGGGTCCTTTTTTGCTAACACTGTTTAAATCATTAACGACCATGAACAATGACTGCCACGTGTCACTTCGTGGTTTTTTTTGAATTTTTTTATTTATTTATTTTAAATTTTTTTTTTAAATGTACATGTGTCAACCCAAGAGTGTGCCACGTGTCACTTCGTAGTTTTTTTGAATTTTTTTTGAATTTTTTTTAAATGTTCACGTGTCAATCCAGTAGCGTGCCACGTGTCAAAGTCAATGTTCTAAATTCAATTTAGTCCCTATATTTGTTATTTTTGTTCAATTAGGTCCCAATTTTTGTTAACATTAACCAATTTGGTCCCTCTCCAAATTAAAACCAAATTTAATTTTTATATTAAAATTCACATTTTTTATTAAATATTTTTATATAATATATTAAAATTCACATCATTATAACCTTGATATAAAAGTTAAATTTGGTCACATCTTCGATAGGGACCAAATTGGTTAATGTTAACAAAAATTGGGACCTAATTGAACAAAAATAACAAATATAGGGACCAAATTGAATATAGAATATTGACTTTGACACGTGGCACACTACTGGATTGGCACATGGACATTTAAAAAAATTCAAAAAAATTCAAAAAAAATAAAATAAAAAATTCAAAAAAACCACAAAGTGACACATGACACATTCTTGGATTGACACGTATCCATTTAAAAAAATATTAAAAAAAATAAAAAAAAATAAAAAAAAATTCAAAAAAACCACAAAGTGACACGTGGCCGTCATTGTTCATGGTCGTGAATGATTTAAACGGTGTTAGCAAAAAAAGGATCCAATTGAACAAAATTGATGAAAATTGAAACCTATTTAAACACAAAATCAAAATTAAGACTAATTTGAAAAAAATTGACGAGAATCAGGTCAAAAAAGGTATTTTGACCTTTAATTATCTTATAGATTAAGGATTGTGTGTCTGAAAGAATACTCTAGAAGATATTCTAACGCCAACTATTACGGCTGGTCTAGATTAAACGAGACTTTTCTGAATTCTTCATTCGTATTCTTGTCTCGTGTTCTACAATGGAAGAATTTTACTCAATAAAGACAGATTCAACACGTACAAATCTTGGTGAGAAAGCTATTGGTTGTTACGTCTTACTTTATTACATAATTCTGTAAAGTATTTATATAAGGAAACAAAATGTGTATTGTAATTAATATTTGTTAATAAAATATTAAATGTTATAATAGTAGAAAATTAAAAATACATAAATCTTGTATGAAACCCTTATCGTATACGATTGATGCATGTTTTCTTTCTCTATAAAGTAACGTGAGTCTATTAAAATGAAAATGAAACCGAGTAAATAAAATGGCTTCGTCTTTAAATTTTAATAAACCAATAATATAAAATAAAATAAAATAATTTAAAAGTGTAATACAATAAAGAAAAAGAGATAATGGGAAGCAGAACCTTTCACGAGGAGATGATTGATTGATTGCTATAGCTTTTCACGTTTTTGATTGGTAGTTTTCAGTGGTCACCATTACCTACACAATATTTTTCTCCACCTTATATCTTCTTCCTCATTTCGCGCCTTTCATCATTTCTCTCTCTCTCTCTCATAAGGTAGGGAACTTTCAATTCAAATATCTATAAATAATAATCAACCCTATTATATAATAAATTAGAAGAAACACAAGTGCTTCCACACCTGTACATGTGTCTCCATTTTTAAAGCTTAAAAAAATTTAGAAGTAAAACATATCTAAATATTAGTGTAGGAATTATAAATATGACAAAAAACAGCTATTATAAAAAGTTAATTAATATAAAAAATAAAAATAAAATTATGAAATATGTATTAAAAAAATCACACACACACACACACACACACATATATATATATATATATATAAACCTAAACATTACAAATATGAGAAAAAAATGAAATTTATGACAATTTTGTTTTTAAAAAATTCAATATAACGGTTAGTATTAGAAAAACCTTTAATGTAAATAAAGGGTAGAATTTAAATTATAAATTATATATACAAAAAAATATGAATTAAAATTAATTTATACAAGATTTTATTTAAAAAAATCAAGATCTAAAAATAAAATATCATTAGATACTTTTTACAAGATAGATATTTCATTGAAGTATATAATTAAATGAAAAAAATTTATATCCAAAAAATTTAAATAGAATGTTGAATTATAAAAATACAACTTATTTTTAAAAAATTGAGTAAAATATTAATTAAAACAAGGATTTTTACAAAAATAATTATATTAAAATTAAATATAAAATAATGTTAAACTTTACAATAAAAAAAATTAAATTTAGATATTATAAAGTGAGTTTTTATTCTATTGAGATGCCTTTAATTCGTATGACTAATGGCAACCGCAAGAAGTGAAGGATAATCATTTGCCACGTGTTTACTCGCCATTAGTTGCCACTCCGAGACAATAGGCACTCACAGGAGGGGACACTCGGGAATTTTTCTTTACTGTTTCCAATCAACATAGGAATCCTTATAAAACTCAAATCAGGAGAACGTGCAGACCGAATTAATTGTCCAGGAATGGCTTAAATTTGGTTTTGATTTCAAGAGGCTTTGTTTGTTTTTAATCCAAAATGGAATATTCGCACGTTGAAATTATAACCATTGCTTCTTTGTAAGAGTTTCGTGTCGAAACATCCATCTACGAAGTAGCGTCCCCAATCCTGCAATTGAAATTGAGACCCAAACATCACGAAAGTTAAAAAAACTGAACAATGACGTTGACACAAACGAGACAGTTTACAAAACGGAGAAACCGATGAACGCTGATTTAGGTTTCAAAACGCTAACACCAATCATCACACTATTCTCGATCATCCACAAAAATTTTACAACAGAACGATCCACGCAGATATGGATCGTCGTCAGCATCATCATCATCATATTCATTCTAAAAGCCACAATGACTCTGATATGCAAATGCCAAAACCTATAACTAAGTACATTTTTATTTATGATTACGAGGAGGACGACACCGGAATGGAGGAGGCTCCGGTCTTCAGAAGGAGGCTCTGCGCGCGTGAGAGCTGTTCCATGAGGGAGACGATTTGCGCGTGGTAGTCACGTGCCTGGTAAACTGCCTCCGCTTCGAGCTCCCCGAGCTGCGAGCAGAGCCTCTCCTCGGCCTCCTCGGCCACGCGCAGCCTCTCCCGCGCGCTCTGAAGATCGCGCTTCATCTGCTCCTCTCGCTCCTTGCTTTCTCTGAGCTCCTTCTCGAGCTCCTCGTTCCGCTTCTTCAGCTCGTTCTCTGCCGGCGCCGGAGGCACCGTTTTCTCTTGCTTCCCGGAGCAGATGCCGATCGCCGCCATCATCGTTAGCGCCATATCGTAACGCTTCGCAAATGAAATAAAAGTGTATAATGGTAATGAGTTGTGTTGTGTGGTGCGGTGTGGCGAAGTTGGAATATAAATAGAGTGGAATCAGGTGTGTCCAGGTTCAATGAACCTGGTTTTCACCCCGAAGGATTTTTCACCGCTCATCATCCCCTTCAACGTTGCTGACGTCATTGCTTGCATTCTCCTTTTTCTTTTTCACACACCTTCTTATTTTTTAATCTTCTACTCCCTATTTCGTTTTATTTTTTCCCTAAAGTCTTTGTTTACACGGCGCAATAATCATAAGGGAAGAGTCGACGAGAAAGAAAAAAATATATCAAATTAATATTGTTTAATTAAGTAAAGGGAGTGGAATGAGATGAATATGAAGTTTCATTGATTAAAAATAAATAATGGTAAACGTAATTATAATATGGCCCTTACATCTAAATTAAATATCAAATACTTCTATGGTCTCTTATAAAAATCGTGTTGTACTGAATAGCCATAATTAATTATATCACACTTAATACATTTATATTTGATTCAATTATGGATACAGGATTATGCTATATCATAGCCAGTTGTGTGATTATAATACAGAAAAAAAAAAGTACTTTTCATTTCCGTAATCTATAATTAATTATGAATATTACATAATATATTATGCAGCTTTAAAAATAACAAAAAAAAAATATTAACATAAACAAGTGCTTTTTTCAATAATATAAAATATCCGATAAGTACAATTTTGAGAAAACTTTAATTTGAGCATTTCTTTTATTTTACAATTTCTCATCTCAGATAAAATTAAAAAAAAAGTGATTTTGTTAAAATTTTTCACTCATTTCAACTTTAATTTATTCAAGCAAATAACATATGCTTAAAAAATAACAAAAATATTAACATATGCTTTTTTCAATAATGCAAAAGATCCAATAAGAACAATTTTAAGAAAACTTTAATTTGAGCATTTCTTTTATTTTCCAAATTCTCATCTCAAATAAAAATTTAAAAGAGTGGTTGTCTTAAAAATTTTCACTCATTTCAACTTTAATTTATTCAACCAAACCACTTGTTTATGGATTCTATTACGTAACTTAAAAAATAACAAAAAAAAAATATCAACATAATCAAATGCTTTCTTTAATAATACAAAAGATCCAATAAGAACAATTTTAAGAAAACTTTAATTTGAGCATTTATTTTATTTATAATTTCTCATCTCAAATAAAAATTTAAAAGAGTGGCTGTCTTAAAACTTTTCGCTCATTTCAACTTTAATTTATTCAACCAAACTACTTGTATTATATGTATATATAATTCCATATGCATTGTTCATTTATTGTTTTATTATGTATTTTAAGGATCTAGTGGAGTGATTTTAAATCTTTGTAATCCTGAGTGTTGTTTGACATGAATTATTAAGAATTATAAGATATTGATTCTTACGGTAGGAATAATATTACGTATGGTGATGAATGATATGTATTGACGATAAAGTTTAAATAAGAATATCCTGACTTTATATTATCAAACTCACATAAAAAATTATAATTGTGAGAGTCAAAGGAGGTTCTTATATGTAGATTCGATAAGAGATTAATTCTTACAAATATAAAATTTATATTGTCACATTATTTGCTAAAGATGTGACCCAACTATGATATATTATAGTAATGAGACGTACAATGTCACATATTCTAATAGATTATATTTGTCCTTCAAATGTGAAGTTTGATGTCTAAATGTGTGTACATGAGTCAGGAGAGCTAAGTATTGATTAATGTTTTCTTATATGATTTAAATTTTTTGTAGTAGTATTATGATTTAAATTTAATTTAACTTATCCTGTGTGTTGATTGTGATATATATTTGCTATAACGTAGGGGTAGGAGAGGAGCAACATAAAGATTATATTGAATGTGTTTAGTTAAATTATATTATATAATATAGACATGGATACATATATTATGTAATAGTCTTGTCCTTTATTTATTTTGAAATACTATTTAAAAACAATCTTTCATATGGAAAACACATAATATAATTATGTATATACTATATGCTTGATATTATTTGATATTGTTATGTAGTAACCTATTAGATGGCATTTATATGCTATAATTGGATCATTAAATGTTTAATTAAGAAAATTCTCATAAATACAAACATAAATATCAATTAAGTTATTAAATGATCAAAACTTATTTAATTAAAATAATTATGATAAGTAATTATTTTAATATAGGCATTTATATGATTTGTTTTTAGTATAATAAAAAAGACAGTTTTAGTATAAAAACTTCAATTTTATTAATTTCGTTTTGTTACGTTACGTGTGTTTATTGAAAAACTTGATATTAATAGGTACTTGTAAGGAAATTTTTTTAACCTTTACTTTATTTCAAAACTAATTGCAAATTGTCACTAATCTTCCTTTTAATAATCACACCTGATCATAACTATTAAACACGTATAATTACACTTTATTTTACTTAAAACATACAACAATAAACTAAATATGTATTTAACTATATTAATAATTAATAAAGTTCAAAACAAATTAACAATATTAAAATTGTTCTACTAAAATATAGTTTTTTTTTCTATTATATTAAAAACAATATATATCTATACTTGTTATTTATACTAAAATATTTGAAATATGATTATAATTATATATTAACCGTATATTTATCTGAAATGTCAAAATAATAGTGAAAATAATTTTTTTAAATAAAAACATTTTAAATTAATTAAAATTAAGTAGCATCTAATTATTTTTATCTGTTTCTGCGATTAAATATATACCTATAAAGAGATTTCTCTCCATATTTGTTTTACAAATTTATCCTTTAAATAAAATTTTAAATTATAATAATTATATATTAATTTTTTTATTTTTAACTTTTTTTTTTCAATTTGACTTCTTTAAAAATGATTTGCAATAAATTTATAAAAACTATTTATATTTAATTTCATAATTATAATAATAACATCTATATCTACCCTATATATAATAAGTTTTTTTTTCAAATTTCACTTTTTTTTAATTTAATTTTTTCTAAACTTAATTATTTTTTAATTATAAAACTACCTATGAAATAAATAAAAATTATTTACAATAAAATTACAAAAAAATATATTTAATTTCATAATTATAATAATAGAAATAATAATTTTATTATTGTGTTTTAACTATATATATATATATATATTAAATAAAGGAATAGTTACTTTTTATTCGAGAAACAGTAAAACTATATCCTTTTAATAATTAAAAACATATTCTTCAGTGCATATTTCACGTGCTATTATTGATTAAAATGAATTAAAATTATAAAACAAAAGAAAATCATTAAATGAAATTTTAATTCACAAAAGTTGGATTTTCTTAATAAATTTTATTTAGTGATAGATAGTGTGTTTAAAATAACAGGTGAGTATCATAATTGTTGAATACTTAGTGATGGTAACAAGCCTTGTAATAACAAGATACTTAATTTGAATTATAAAGATTATTTATAATCAAGTATACGTTTTCTATCACAAATCTCCATTATTCAAAATAGATACGCATATACATAAATTGTTGACCAAAGTTCTTAAAATCAAATAGGACTTAATTTATTATAATTTTAATTCTATCAAAATAGGATTTTTTTTTAAAATTCAGAATTGCTTTACAGTTTTGAGTTAATTTTTTTTTAAATTAGATAAAGAGAATATATAGAAATTATTTTTTATCTTAATTTTTAAAGATGTGAAACTGATAGACATACGAGAACATAAGGGTGGACAAAAAATCCAATTTTTATGATCCAATCTATTTTTTCTATGATCCAATCTATTTAATATCCATTCTATTAAAAATTCAATCCATTTAAAATCTATTTTATTGGATTTGGATATGAATCTAATCTACATTTTATATATTTTATGGATTGGATATCCATTCTCGAAATCTAGATTTTCAAAATGGATAATCCAAAATATCCAATCCAAATTTTCACTTTATATTTTTTGTTAGGTTAGGCTAAAGGTTGAGACAGACTAGTCCAAATTTAGTCGTATTTGATTGAGTTGGCGTGACCCTATACAAAATTTGGCCGAATTAGGCCAAATTCTGTCAAGTCGATCCCGATCGAGATTTAACCTAGTTGGTCCTGGACAAAATTTGGACGTATTCGGCCAAATCTGTCAAATTCTTTGGTGTCAGCCCTATGGACACAAATTTGGATCCACATCCATTATTTGGATCCAAAATGGATGTGGATTAGATTTTTGATAAGACTGACACCATAGAATTTGACAGATTTTTTTGTCGAGGCCAAATTTCAGCATGGGATGAACTTGGATGACTTTTGAACGAATTTCGGTTAGGGACGACGTGACCAAATTTGGGCCAAGGTCGACTCGACAAAATTTCAGTCGAGATCGAGTTGATTGGATTCGATTGAATTTTGGCCAGGGCCGATTTTGCCTAATACGACCAAATTTTGGCCAGAGCCGACTTAGCCAAATATGACCACATTTGGGTCAGGGCTTGATCAGTCAAATTTCGATCAGGGTTGACTCCACTAAATTCGTCGGTCGGGATCGACTTGACTGAATATGACCAATTTTCGATCACAACCGACTAAGTTGAATATAGTCAAATTTCATTCGGGACTTAGTCGACCGAATACGACTAAATTTGGGTAAGTGCCGACTTGACCAAATTTTGGTCATGACCAACGTGACTGAATTTGGCAAAATTTAGGTTAGGACCGACTCGCCTAAATATGACCAAATTCTGGTCACGATCAACTTTTCCGAATACGACCAAATTCAGGCCAGGACCAACTCGATCAAATTTTGGTCGAGGCTAACACGATCGAATTTTGACCGGAGCTGACTCGACTGAATTCGGCCGAATTTCGATCGTGGCTGACTTAGTTGAATACAACCAAATTTCGATCATGACCGACTCATTTGAATACGACCAAATTTGGGTCAGGGCCAACTCGGCCAAATCTTAATCGAGGCCAATTCGATAGAATTCGACCAAATTTTGACTGGAGCCAACTAGGTTGAATACAATCAAATTTTGGTCGCAGTTGTCTCGGCCGAATACGGTCAAATTTTGTCTAGGTTGACTCAGCCTAATGCAATCAAATTTGGGTCGGGGTGAACTCAACCCGAATACTTCCAAATTTTATCCAGGACCAACTTAGCCAAATTTCGACCGAGACTGACTTGACATAATTCAGCCAAATTTTGTATAGGGTCACGCCAACTCAATCAAATACGACTAAATTTGTACTAGTTAGTCTCAACTTTTATCCTAACTTAACCAAAAATATAAACTAAAAATTTGGATTGGATATTTTGGATTACCCATTTTGAAAATCTAGATTTAGAGAATGAATATCCAATTCATAAAATATATAAAATATATATCCGATTGATATTCATATCCAATAAAATGGATTTTAAATGGATTGAATTTTTAATAAAATAGATATATTAAATGGATTAGATCTTAGAAAAAATAGATTGGATTATAAAAACTGAATTTTTTGTCCATCCTTGATTTGAATTTTTTGACACATCTCTTCGCATATTGAATGTCATAACAGAAAACCAATAAAAAAATATTGTCTTCCAACATCTTAACACTTTTCTAAAATCATCCATGTAATGATAACAGACATCTGCAAAAACTTCAAATTACTATTGTTGCATAAGGTTAGCTTTCCTATTTCCGGTAAAATAATGTTCTTTCTCTTCCTTCTTTCGATCAATAAGAAACTATTATCTAAAGAAGGATAAAACACAAAGAAGAACCTTAGCTATACTGCAACCTGTAAACCAAAACACCATTATTTTATGAAAGAATCAAGTATTTCAGTGCAATAATGTGAGACGTGCGACGTGAGACGTGGAATGTGAGACGTGGGCATGATAAGTGGCACCTGGGACCTGGGACGTGCGACGTGAGACATAGGGACGTGAGACGTGGGACATGAGACGTGAGACGTGAGACGTGAGACATAGAACGTGGGACGTGGGACATGAGACGTGACACGTGCGACGAGAGAAGTGAGACGTGGGAGACGTGAGACGTGAAACGTGAAACGTAAGACGTGGGACGTGAGATGTGAGACGTGAGACGTTGGACGTGAGATGTGAGACGTGAGACGTGAGACGTTGAACGTAAGATGTGGGACGTGAGACGTGACACATGAGACGACGTGGCACGTGAGACGAGAGACGTGAGACGTGGAACGTGAGACATGGGACGTTGGACGTGGGACGTGGGACGTAAGACATGAGATGTGAGAGTGAGACGTTGAACGTAAGATGTGAGACGTAGAACGTGAGACGTGGGACGTGACACGTGAGAGGACGTGAGAGTGGGACGTGACACGTGAGAGGACGTGAGACGTGAGATGACATTGGATGTAGGACGAGAGACGTGAGACGTGGGACGTGGGACATGAGAAGTGGAACGTGAGACTAGGACGTGAGACATGAGACGTGGGATGTAAAACGTAAGACGTGGAACATGAGACGTGAGAGACGTGGAACATGAGACGTGAGAGACGTGGAACGTGGAATGTGGGACGTGAGATGTGAGAGACGTGAGACATGAGAGACGTGAGACGAGCTACGTGAGACGTGAGAGACGTGAGGTGTGTTACGTGAGACGTGAGAGACGTGAGGTGTGTTACGTGAGACGTGAGACGTGAGAAGAGAGACGAGAGACGTGAGACTTGAGACGTTAGACGTCCGTAAACACTGAACCTTAAACTTTACATTCATAAACTTTAAACCTTATAATTTAATTGAAAATTTTAGAAGTTTAATAAAAGAATTGTTAATATATCCATAAATTTGTACTAACAAATTTAAATTATAACTTGTAAAAAAAATAAATAGAGATTAAATACATATAAAAGTGAAAGAATAAAAATATGAAGGTAAAACTAATAATTAATGTTTATTTAACACATAAAAATAAAAGTTATTAGGATAACAACAATAAATTATATTTATTGAACTCTTAAATGAGCGAAAGGAAGCAGAGGATGATCTGAAAAGTTAAAATAAGGATGGACAAAAAATCTAATTTTCATGATCCAATCCATTTTTGCTATGATCCAATCAATTTAATATTCATTTTATTAAAAATCCAATCAATTTCATTGGATTTGGATATTAATCTGATCTACATTTTATATATTTTATGGATTGTATATCCATACTCTAAATCTAGATTTTCAAAATGGATAATCCAAAATATCCAATCCAAATTTTTAGTTTATATTTTTGGTTAGGTTAGGCTAAAGGTTGAGACGGACTAGCCTAAATTTAGTCGTATTTGGTTGAGTTGGCATGACCCTATACAAAATTTGGCTGAATTAGGCCAAGTTTTGTCAAGTTGGTCCCAATCGAAATTTGGCCCGGCCGGTCCTGGACAAAATTTGGAAGTATTCGGTTAAGTTCACCCCGACCCAAATTTGACTGCATTGGGCTGAGTCGACCTAGACAAAATTTGACCGTATTCGGCCGAGACAACCGCAACCAAAATTTGGCTGTATTTAGCCTAGTTGGCTCTGGTCAAAATTCAGTCGAATTCAATCATGTTTGCCCCGATTGAGATTTGGCCGAGTCGGCCCTGACCCAAATTTGGTCGTATTCGGCTGAGACGACCTAGGATGAAATTTGTCCGTATTCAAATGAGTCGTCGAAATTTGACAGTATTGAACTGAGTCGGCCACATTCGAAATTCGGCCAAATTTAGTTGAGTTAGCTCCGATCAAAATTTGATCGTGTTGGCCTCAACCAAAATTTGACTGAGTTGATCCTGCCCTAAATTTGGTCGTATTCGGCAGAGTCGATCGCGACCGAAATTTGGTCATATTTAGGCGAGTCGATCCTGACTTAAATTTGGCCAAATTCAGTCGAGTTGGTCATGACCAAAATTTGGTCGAGTCAACACTTGCCCAAATTTAGCCATATTCGGTCGGCTAAGTCCCGAATGAAATTTGACTATATTCAACTTAGTCGACTGTGATCGAAAATTGGCCATGTTTAGTCAGGTCGGTCTCGACCGACGAATTTAGTAGAGTCAATCCTGACCGAAATTTGACTGATCAGGCCCTGACCCAAATGTGGCCATATTTGGCCAAGTCGACTCTGGCCAAAATTTTGTCGTATTTGGCAAAATCGGCCCTGACCGAAATTCAATCGGATCTAGTCAAGTCGATCTCGACTGAAATTTTGTCAAGTCGACCTTGGCCCAAATTGGGTCACGTCGTCCCCGACCGAAATTCGTTTGAAAGTCATCCAAGTTCATCCTATGCTAAAATTTGGCCTTGTTGGTCCCAACAAAAAATCTGTCAAATTCTATGGTGTCAGTCCTATGGACACAAGTTTTAAAAAATTGAATTTGAATTTATTTTATGAAAAATGGATTTTGGATTTTGAACTTGATCCAAATATTTAGATCTGAATTTAAACTTGATCTAAATATTTGGATCTGGATTTTAAAAAAATCTAATCTACTTTTTTTGAAAAAATGGATTTGGATCGAAAATCTAATCTAATTATTTGGATCCAAAATGGATGTGGATTGGATCATTAAAAATCCAATGCATGATCACCCCTACGAGAACACGATCAAATTTCTCCCATCTACTGTTGAATACTTTGTTGGTTTCATACTTTTAATATTACATGCGACAAGCTTATCATATTCTAAAACAATAAGTTAATACAAAATGTATTAACTATATAATATATAGAAATTCTCCAATAAATTTCAAAAAATTCTTATTTACAAATGAATATTTATTGATAGATTTAAAATAAAATTATCACACATATTTGTTGGTATGATACATAAAGTTCATGTATTTTGTTGGTAGATCTCTTAAAAAATTTGGTTGTACCGGTTTCAAAGACATATCATTGATGGATAGATGTGAGATAGAAAATCAAATTTTAAGAAACAAATTTTTTATAAAGTTGACAAAGTTACTAAATAGAGTAATTTATTTTTATTTTTTTATGGAAATTACAAAAGTAAAGTAATAACATTTTAGGATTTTTTTTTATCAAAATGATTGTTTATCAAAGTTTGTCAAACCAAACTTTTATCGTACATATATTGATTGACTGGTCCATTATAACCTTGTGTCGCAACTGAAACCGCGACGAGACGACGAACCGAAAAGAAACATGTTTGAAAAGAGATTTGGAGTCGCCACCATAGTTATTTCTAGAAAACTATGGAAAACCCTAAAGATAAAGCAAGTATGCGAAAAAACCAGATTTTTGGGTTCAAGAGTCGATTACGCGTAGGAAAGGTATTAGCACCCTACAACGTCTGTCCGAGGGCGGTACCTTTAATTAAACATGCAAAGTTGATATGGTTTTCAAAATGTTAATTTTTCCCAAAAGTAAGACAATAATACTAAAAAGAAAAATAATAATTTTTGGTTTTTTGGGCCCGACAAGGATTGATCTTGGTCCTACGTATTCTCATTCAACATGAGAAATCAAGATTACGTAGTTCTTTAACAGATATTTGGAAAATGATTTAATTTTTTGGAAGTGGACCTAACAAGGATTGACCTTACTCTTACGTATCTCGCAATGGAGAATAAAGGATCACGTAGTTTTTAAGAAGTCATTTGTTTGAAAATGATGATATTTTTTATATTTTTGAAATTTTATATTTTTTGAAATTTTATGATTTATTTGAAAATCAGTGTCACATGATGTGTAAGACTCGAGAAAATTAATTAATTAATTAATAAATGCGGGTAGAAGCCGCCTTTATGACATTAATTGTTGTTTAATGTGACGTGGAAAAGTATTAGCTCAAGTGGTTGAAAGTACTTTGGTTATATGAGAGGACTTGGGTTCGAGTCCTATGTATGCTAATTATATGTGATTGTTTTGTTATTGATTTTTAAGGATATGTATGAGTATGTGATTAGTATTGTAAGATATTCTTGATTTGTAAGTATCACCAAATGTGATTTGGCATAGTGGTTGTGCTTTAGCATTGTGAGTGGAAGGTCACGGGTTTGAACCCTGTTGGGCATAAAGTAGGCTTTATTTTTGCTAACTATTAGTGGTGGTATGAATGTGAAGGGGTAAAGAAAACCTAGTAGAAGGATAACCATTAGGTGCTGAAAAATATTTCCACTAAGTGACTTGAATAGTTATTAAGTCCAATTCGTTTTTTTTTTTACATTAACCTACCATGAGCCACTTATAAAAGGCTAAATTGAAGAGAGAATAGGGTTTCTGCAATTGGTTATTGTGGAGAACGAATTTGAGAGAGTGTGAGCAGAATTTTGGGTGTGCAAGGGCTAAAGCAAGAGGGAGGTTGGAAATCAAGGGTTTGTCTTTTCAATTTTGAGCACCAATTCCAGGTTAGGGGTGCTGAATTATGTACGTTACTTGAGTTGTATTTCTGTGTGGTATGCTCAATTGGGGTCTGAATTTGGTATACTTTTAGGGGTTGCATATGCAGTTGTGATTGAGTATTTGTGTACTATTGGTGTTGTGCAAATTCTGGAATATATATATATATATATATATATATATATATATATATATATATATATATATATATATATATATATATATCACGTAAGTGTATATTGGTTTGGGGTTTTACGTAGTTCTCTTTGGGGAAGTAATGAGGTGGTGTCAAATGAGATGAAAATTCAATTATTAAGCATGATTCTGAT
>Ga0209589_1006326_pt1 | contig 19657 bp, 9 predicted proteins | sample CowpeawhiteBW_FD_187525 | JGI IMG/M metagenome (GOLD analysis project Ga0209589, IMG submission 187525) | Root nodule microbial communities of legume samples collected from California USA - Cow pea white BW (SPAdes) (version 2) | ecosystem: Host-associated > Plants > Roots > Nodule | place: USA... | reverse complement strand
AAAACTAAATAAAAAAAAAAAAAAAAAAGTGAAATAAAAGTAGTACTAAACCTAAAATTAAATCAATAGGTTATTTGGAATGGAAGCATATTGAAAGTCAGTCTTTTAAATTTAGTTAAGTTTTTAAACTATAAATTGAAAACTTATTTTGAACTTAATAATTGATATAATTTGTTTATATAAATATGTCTCGAATATATCATAGTACGCGTAACATACCTTTAAATATTTCAAATCACCAAATGAATATCTTAAATCACAGGGGAAACATTAGATACTTGGAATCATGAAAGAGTGAACTATGAATTCTTCATTGAAATTAAACAGGTTTTCACATATTATACAGCAAAGGAATCAAGAAAGAAAAGCACATGCGGGAGATGAGTAACATTGTGAAGAATTCATCGCCGAAATGCATTGCCTTCACCACCGGACCTTCCTTGAGAATAATATGTCCGACGACGAACACTCTCAGCTATTGATGCACTTCCCCCTTCCCCTGCACCATACACACTTTTCTGAGTACTGTCCAAGAAATTCTTGCCGCCAGCGTTATTGTTCTGGACTACTTCACGTGCATCAGACTCCTCGGCCTTCTTTATACGTTTCCATCTCTGCTCTTCATGCACTTCGGCAGCCAATTGCATCTGCTTAAGTTTGGCAGCTCGCTCTTCCTCTGAAAGCTTAGGAGCCACGTTTCTGCGTTTGTATCCACGTTCATGTGAAGAACCTGAATATCTATTGGAGCTTGTTTCAGAAAATCGCCCACCTCCGCTTTTAGGACCATCTATATTCGACTTATCTTCTGAACCATATCTTTCTGACTTAGACCTATTATAATTCCTGTCACCACCGTCTTCTTTGTAATCTTTGTCATTTCTCTGTCTCTGTTGGTGACTGGGTGATCTTTCTCTGTATTTTCTATCTTCATACTGATTCCTCCTTCTCTTTTCTCCATCACTTTCATACCCTGGATTTGATTGAGCGTCATGGACACTCCTTTCTGACTTGGACCTGCCATAATTTCTGCCATCAGCTCCTTCTTCGTAGTCTTTGCCCTTTCTCTGTCTCTGTTGGTGGCTGGGTGATCTTTCCCTGTATTTTTTGTCTTCGTAGTGATCCTTTCTTCTATTTTCTCTTTCACCTGATTCGTACCCTGAATCAGATTGAGTCTTATTATGCTTCTTGTCAATATCTCCGTTATCAGTCCTTCTTTTCCTCCCTTCAGTAGGTTCATCTTCTGAATCAGACTGTTTTTTATGCTTTGATTTACTAGAACGATGCTTCTTCCTCTTTTCCTTTTTATGTGCTTTTTCTTTGTGATCACTTCCTTCGATCTAACAACAATACCAGGCATATTATTAAGACAAGCCCTAAATTAGACACAACATTAAACAAAAGGTCTTACTGAAGGTAAACCATAACAATTGTTTTCATCATCCTACCATGTCAATGCAATTTAAAGATTCTTCAAAATCTAAATATAATCAGCTAATCACAGAAGAAGAAAAAAATAAAAGGCCTACATCAGTTAGCCGAAAGCAGTGCAATTCTTAAAATTCATAGAATTATACACCATATCAAACACAAGCAAAAGTCACTACGAAAGAGCAGCAGCCTCAAGTTGCATGGCCACTTACGTAGCTGCTATGGACACAGGTTTGCACACAAGGGTGAAAGTAATCCATTATTCACAGTCCAATCAATCCATCTATATTAAATCTAATCCCAAAAATTGGGCCAGGGGGGAGGAGGGGGTTGCATAAGGATTACATGGATTATTGTAACTAATGGATGGTTAATAAGCAATTCTTTTTCCCCTAAAACAAAGGATTATTAAATTATTGAAAATGGATCAAGTGATTCTTCTTCCTATTGCAACTGAAAGTCCATTACTATGCGATCCACACTAGGTGTGAGAGGAACTTTTAAAATTAACATACGTTTAATAGTGTTTAGCTAGATGTGAGTGGATTTTTAATTAAGATATCCTTCTAGTATTTTGTTAGAAGTTCAGAGTACATGGCAGGGAAAACTACGAGGCCATAATCTCTCCCTGCAACTTATGCCTCCCCCTCTCCTCAGTTCCTTTGAAACAAACAGTTTCTAAAACAGGAATAGCACATCTTAAGCATAAGCATAACCGGCATTAAAGAGAAGGATAATCCACACTTGAAGTTGTTAATTCCAGGTAATGGCATCTCATTTTAAACAAAACAAAAGAAAAAAGGAATAAAAAGACTTACCGATTTCTTTATCATAGCCATCTTAACAGGGTTGTTTTTTATCTTTGCGAGCGCCTCCTGCTCACGTTGGCGGATCATGAGCAAGGGATCAGAATGGAGCTTCCTCCAAGCATCATTGGCAGATTGAGGCTTCTCCTCAAACAATGCACCAGGCACACTTGCCCCCTCCTACAGCAAACAAACACATTCAATCATAAGTAAACCACTCCACAGCAAACAAAAACCCTACCCATAATAAAAATAAAAACCTTAGCAGTTCACAACACACCTTAGAAGCAGAGGAGCTTGGCGCATCCGTCCCATCGGATTTCGGCAACTGTTCAAGTGCCTTGAATCCTTCGGAATTGGAAGATTTCCCGACGGACAATCCCGAATCGTACAAAAATTCCAACCTCTCCTGGTGCCTGCAATCAAACAGAATCAGAAATCAGAAATCAAAAATGAAAACCCTAACGAATCGAAAATTAGGGATTGAATTGAATAGGAAAGAGAAATTACGGAACGAGGCCAGCTTTCTCCTGAAGTTGACGAAACTCGGTGCGCTCTCTCTCCTCCTGGATCTGTTTGCGAAGCTCCTCCAACTTCTTCTGCTCCGCTTCATGCTTCTGTTCAGCCTTCCACACGTTCTCTATGTTCCTCAAACTTCCTGTGTGCCATCCCTTCTTGTTCAAAAATTTCAACGCCATTTCTCTCTCTCACTGTTTCGATTGGATTTCAGAATCAAAGCACAACGTAAAACCCTATAAAACGAAGAAAGGAAAACGAAACGATGTGGATATCGTATGCGATGGTGATGTACTTTTTTCAGTGCCTACAAATTCACGAAATTATATTATGTGTAATTACAATTAAGAGAGGAGCATTAAACTCAAAATTCAAAATACGTTTAGGCCAAAAAGATCACAAAACTAACATTGTTTAATATTGTAATACTATTTTAATAGACTTTTACCGTTGAGACTTTGAATTTTAAAATATTTATAAGATATAAAATCATGGTATTTGAAAGAATATTATAGATTTACCCGATTTTAAAAAAGTTTATGTATTTAAAAAAACAAAAATAATCATTAATACTTTATCTTTGGAAAAAATAAAATATTTATTATCTTATTGTACAAATTAAGAGAATCAAAATGCATTTTAGTAGTGATAATGTTGATATTAGCTATGTTATGCAATATGCAAATAATATTTGATAGATTATATGTTGTAATTGATATGAATAGATAAAATATTTATAAAATAAAAAAAATATATATATATATATATATATATATATATATATATATATAATTATCTTTGACAAAAATTAAATTTCTAAGTAGTAGATTTGAAAATAACTACTATATTATAGTCAATGAGAAATATAATAATAAATACAACATAATGCGTTTATTAAAAGAATATAAAATAAGTACAAATTACAATAATTAATTGATGTTAATTTATTTTAGTTTATTATTATTATTATCCTATGTAAAATTTCTCTATGAATATAAAATAATAATAGTACGCATGAATTAACATTTTTCCGGTTTTTGCTATCGAGAAGTAAGAAAAATAGAGGTGTATGAATAGAAAAACTATAAATTTGATTACAGAATCAATAGAAAAATGATAGAAATAAATTTAACTACATTATTTTCTCTCTTAACTATATATAGTACAAGGTTTCCAAGATCATGATGATTCATGTGTATGAATGAGGTTTTAGCTGAAAAAAGGAAACAACACCAATCTGCAAACATTTCATTCATTCAAGGACAAAGTGTCCTATTACTATTATTGACATCCAATGAGTGTGAAATGGGGAAGAGATGGATGGTGACTAGGGAGGTTTATATTGATAACAATACAATGGTTGTGGAACTTCTTGAGAGTTGAGACAACAACCCAAAACAAATTTTACGTATGATCATATGATCATGTTCCTCTCTTCCCTCTTTTCTCAACTAATGGAAAAAGAATGTGAACACATATATGAATCCGCAGGTCTTGTACTGTTGATGCTCCTTCATCAGCTATCAAACATTAGATGTGGATAGGACTTCCACAACTAACATTAGATGTGTTATCAGTTGTTGGTTCTTATTCTTTGTTCCTATTCTCAAGGCAAAATGAATGCAATTGTATTTGTTGACTCCTTAAGCAGCACTCCTCCACCTGAAAATTGGCTTCAAGATATGAAATAAACTGCAGGAGATAAACAGTCCTCTGCAGAAACATAAACATCACGGTAGAACTCAACCATTACTAGAGCAGGACAAACCTGTGATTTGTATGTCTTTGACAATAAATCTCCACATTCTCCAACAAGTGCTTTTTCCCCTCCGGCAATTCTGGCTAATTCTGAAATAGAAATATCTATTTCTTCTGCCTGAGTTTGACATAGTTTTATTGTCAGTGCAACATGCATTATGTGCAATTTAACTTAACTGGACATTCTCAAGTGTATTTTTCTTCAACTGAATTTTTAGAGAACCTCACCTTTTAAACCCTATATGGTTATTAAAAGTGGTTCAAATTGGTCAGTTCGACAAACTGAATGGAAAACCAAACACTTAATTGGTCCACAACCCTATATACAGTCATTACATATGGAAATTTTACTTAGTTTTCTTAATATTTATATCAATTTATTGCTTGCTATATTACATAAATTAAATCTATATTTTATTCTTGCACATTCAACCACAATTTAACCAATAAACAGTTAAGTGACCTTCACCGATTTAATTACTAGCCCAAATTTGACGACACTGATGAACCTTTTAGGCTACAACACTGAGTAAGAAAAGTAAGGAGAAGGCTCCATTCTTTCATTTTGTCTCACCTTGGGCACGAATCTTTGGATGTTGGAAATCATTGTCTCCAACATCTTCAATGCTGAATTAACAGCATCCCCCACCTCTCTTACATCAACCTGTGGCATAATATATTTTTGTGAGTTTGACCTTGCACAATTCCCAGTGAATAAGCATATTAGAAACAAAATAAACACCATCAGATAACAAACAAGCTTGAGATGGGGATTAGTAATCATACTCTAACATTCCCACCAACTGGAAGTTGCACCGAGGCATTCACTAAAGCCTGAATTGTTTCAGTAATCGAGACTGAATATTCTTCCGTCATAGTAGACCACTCATCTAGATATGGAATCTGTAATTTAATCCAAAGAAATATTCAAATTGCTGATACTGATTATTACTGTACATATATATAATTAAAATGATTACTCATAAAGCACACTTGGAGAAGAAAGGCTCCTTGATCATTTGACTAAATATCATTGTTATGGAATTAATGGGTATCATCTACTTAATTCGACTTCAGCACACACACACACACACACATATTAATTGCATGAGTTGGTTACGTAGGAAGGTCAACAAACAATTGTTTTTTCTTCACAGACCGGAAACATTGCTCTTGGGACTTGAATGAAAATTTATAAAAGTAGCTTTCAGAAGTATTGGTAGCCTTACGTGTGCTTCAAGAATACTTGTCAAAGTCTTTGATCTCCGCAAAAATTCCAGTTCAATGCGTTTCTTGTTTACAGACTCACGCATTTCTGATATTTTCATTGCTTGGGAATATAGTACTTTCTGCAAGGAACAAGAAGAGGAAAAATAACAAATAGTTTAGTGAAATGGATCAAATTGTACAATATAGTCACATACTTTAAGCTAATAAGCTATATCTTAACCAACTGAAAATACTGAGCAGTTTATACCAAGACTCACTACTCGAAAGTAAGTTTATACTTGTCCAAAAGACCATATCAATTTTGCAAAAGTATAATTTGAAATAAAACAAGACTCAAAGTTCAGTAAATGAAGATGTGATGGACAGTTCAGACTCGGGTCAGCAAGGGAGCACTAGAAAAAACTTATTTGAACTTGTGCAAACAGTTTAAGAATATGCTTTTTGTTACTTGCAACAAAAAAAAAGAAAAAAGAGAACTACAATACACTAGAAACAAACAGAGACGTATTCCTTTGTATTATTTGCTGTTCACTATAACTAAGCCATAACAACACATCACACCCAATCGCATCCAGTAGTTACAACAACCACAAACAAACTCATAGCTATGATGTAACGTACTCCGGGGAAAAAATTACTTTCACGGCACAATCAAAGCCCCATTACCCCAAGTCCAGTTTTTGCAGTGTAACTAAAACAGTGATCCACCTTCTAACTCACAATCAATCAACCTTCCAAGTATCCTCTTCTTGTTCTATCCCTCTGGACTAAGAATCATGATCATAAAAAAAACTGCCTAGCCAGATGATTGCAATTTTCTGTTGTACCATCACTACCACGGTAACATTTGTAATTTACTGGCAAGTAAGAAAGTGAAAGGGTGACTAACCTGGCTTTCTACTTGCTGAGCCTTCATCGTGGTGTGCCCTTTGGCATTGGCAAATCTCCATTGCAAATAACGATTATATAACAATCTAAGGGAATGCACATCTTCCTGATGACCGGACCCTTTCTTCCCTCTCCTCACATCCACTGCTGGCTTTAAACTCTGAGGAGGAACAGGAGGCAAACTAAGCCCCCCTGACTTAGCCAACTGATTTCCATTCCCATGCTGTTTGGAGACTGAAGAAGGAGGCTGCTTCTCAGTTCCAGAAGAAGGCAAATTAACCGACCGTGACAATGGCGAAGGGTGGCGAAATTTCAAGTCCCCACTATTGCTACCCCCAATTATCTCACCCACAGACAAATTGGACTGAAGCAACATATCCCTGTCCCCCAATTCAGGAAGTGACTGAACACTGCAGTTCACCCCAGAATCATCACTGGAGCAAGCAGCATTAGGCTTGGCCTGATTCAGTCCACTGGCTTGCATCAATTTCTCAGCAGCTGAAGCCATGCCATTTGCAAACCTATGATGGTGATGGTTACTATGGTGATGGTGTTGTTGTGAGAGTCTATACCTCGAAGACACGTAGACCGAGGGAGTGGGAGTGCCAGGCCTAGAAACACAAGGTGTGGAATTGCCGCTGCCGATTCTGCCAGAACACGATTTTGAAGGGTGTGGCGGAACCTGTTCGTGTCCGTTGTTGTTCTCTTTGAACAGCTTCAAGGAACGTTGTGGTTGTTTTCTCTGAGAGACGGAACATCCCATTGGAAATGGGGTTTCGGAGTTCTCGTCGGCCGCGGCGGAATCGGGATCTGTCCGCGGGCGGCGCTGCACGGCGGGGGACATGAACCGGGAGCTGACCTCTCGGACCCTCGGGCGGCGCTGGTGGGGAGGCGGAGGAGGGAGCGGAGGGGCGGTGAGATCAGGGTTGTCCTCTTGCATGATCTGAACCTGCACCATGGGAAACCCCAAATGGATGAGAATGGAGACTTAGGGGAGGGAACAGTGGTGGGTGTGAAAGAGATGAGGAGAAGTTTTGAGTGATTGGGGGAGAAGAAGGAAGGGTTTGGGTTGGAATGGAAGGAGAAGTAGCCGTTGGGGATGTGTGTTTACGTTGTAACGGTTCTAATTTCAAATATCGATAAAGAGTTTTTTTTTTTTTTTCTTTTTTATGTTAGTTTTGGTTGTGTGTTGTTGTTTCGTAATGGGTAATAAATAATGCCACTTGTTTCTCGTCAAACATATTTATTTGTATTTGGGATAGCCTTTCTGATTGCTGCTATGGCTAGCCTTTGGTTCATTTATAAAACAAGGTTGTTCATGTTCGTGTCAATTGGATAACGAATAAAAAAAGGAAAATTCGATGCACGGTATGAGGTATAATTGTGGTCATTTTATCTTGTAGAAGAATAAAATATAAGATTTTTTACCATTTTTTTTTTTAATTTACTGTTGTAGTTATTGAATAAGGTGACTTTAGAGAGATGAAACTTTTGGCTTTGACCTGGAAAGAAAAACTTATGATATAGCTTAAGAGCTGCCTTCCATCATTAGTTGAAAAGCAAATAAATGTAAATCATTAGTGAATTTTATTTTACTTAACAAATTTATGATTTCTTCCCTCTAAAATTATATTTTTATTCTATCTTTTTTATACTCCATATATCAATATTCTTTTGTAGTTTTTAAGAATTAAAAAAAAAAAAAAGCTAAAACTAAACTTTTTTTTTATGAAATACAAGATGAAAATAATACTAATTTTTCAAATATTACAATAACTATATACATTTTAAGTAATAAATTATGATAAAATTTCGAGTATATTATTTATTAAAAATGAAATCAGTAAAAATGTAATAAAGTTGTTCTAATAATGACTTTTTTTAAACCAATACTAGAACGTAACAATGTGACTGAATGTGTTTGGTTATTCTTTCCTTGAGTAGTTTATTTAGTTCTAGTTTGGTCTTTGTTACACCGAAATTTTTGTTCCAAAATCAATTCTGAAGTTAAATTGCTCGAGTCTGCCACTTCTCTTGAGTAAAACTTGTGCAGTAAAAACATTCAAAACATAACTACTTCATTATAAATCGTCCCTTTTAACTAAATTTAACAAAATGAAAAGCATTTAAGATTTAAAATGACACTCTACTAACAAATAAACATCTCAACGTCCTGAAAATTTACAAGTAATGTGCTTCTGCGCAACTACTATTCAAGACTCTTAAATTACCTGTAAAAGGACTCATCCGTAGTCCATGATGTATTTATTTTGTGGTATAATTTTCCATGACTGTATTCATTTTGGGATGATATAATTTCACTGTCACAATGGTGGGGTGAACACGAATTTTCTCTAAGTAAGAAAACCTGTATAAATGCATGTGTGGTGGGTGAGATCCAAATTATAAACCTCCAACTTCATGGCAGAGGAATATGCTAGCTACATCTGCCGAGATGATGTTGTCCAAACTCCAACCTAATGAGATTTCACATTCTCAATCGTACAACTTGGAATAATGTAGGAGGTAAATTAGATCCCTGTATCGTGCCAATTCCTACGAGCTATCTATAAATTGCGTGACGGAAATTATGTACAAAATCGCATGCAGTATGTTGTCTGGAAGGAATCATGTCTAATAGCGGTTCTGCTCATGAAATCCCGATCTTGTAGAAGTAAAAGGCTCAGCTGTCAAAATCAAGAATAACAAATTGCGGGAATATAGTTAATGTCAAAACAAAATTACTTCACACCTAAAATACTCGTTACCTTAAGAAAAAAAGTCAAAGTGTAATAATAACTCCAGGAACATGGATGAAAAATAATTATTTTAAACACTTCTAAATACAAACTATACTGAATACTCAACCTAAGGATGTACAAACACTTCTAGCCGTATCACAACTACTCTACATACTTGTAGACTCATCCTATAAAAAAGAATTTACTTTTACTTTTTTTTTTACACTAACTTACTTATACTTTTTAAACATATATATACTGATAGAAATTGGAATTCCACAATAATTAAACAAAACTGTACAAATTCATAATCATTTTTAAACATAAAAGTTCTCCCAATTTAATATTTATTAACTTTATATGTAATATTTTTTTATTAGCAATTTTATATGTAATATCTAAGCCACGTGTTGTCATATGATTTTCAAAACCTATCATATACCCATGTCTTGGTCATATCCTTGCTTCCTATGCCTCCTATTTACTTCATTAATTTTTCAGTGAGAATGACAATTTTCCATAAAACTTACCTTCATCATCTTCATCTCCATTTTGAGTTGTAAAGAATGGGGTCAGGTAGTTTTTATCAAATGCTGTAAAGGATGCAGCACTGCAATGAAGAAGCAGAGAGAAATTAGACTGGCAATATCATTACATACCTAGCCATATTTGCAGTTTCAGAACATATGCAATACCTCTTGTGGAATTCTTTTAGCTTCATCTTGATTTTGTTCCCTGAAGATGACTCTTCATTGTAAGGAGGAGCAATATAACCATTGTTTCCATCAAAATTCTTGCAAAAAAAAAAAAACAAAAGAAATTATTTGAAAGAGAATCAATTAAATAAGTAGATTCATTCAGTTAAATATTATCCATTGTCAGAGTCATTTTGGGACTGTCAGAATTCAGTGATCTAATTTTGTTATAAAACAAACAATTTGATAATAAAAAATCATTACAGGACATGGAGACTTAAAATTAAAATCACACACAATAAGAACTTTGCAAGTGACATGAAGCATGATTTGCCCAGCCATCAGTTTAGCATGGGATAATTAAACCAAACACTTGCTACTTGGTTGGGCATGCTTGGCAAGTAGAATTCCATCAGCCAGGGAGATCTTTACCCTCTACTTCATAGGCTAGGAGTTTCTTTTTAGTCTCTCTCTACAATCGAGTGGTCAATAACTTCTATTTTGGACGCAAGTCATTCATAAACAATCATAACTTCAATGCATGCTTCCACTTCTTTCTGTACCAAATGTAGCATATTATTTCTACCAAAAGAAAGTTGTCCTCCCAAAAAGGAAAAGTTACTTTTATACATAGCTATATACTAGGAGTTACTTTTTAGTCTCTCTCTACAATCGAGTGGTCAATAACATCGATTTTGGACGCAAGTCATTCCTAAACAATCATAACTTCAATGCATGCTTCCACTTCTTTCTATACCAAATGTAGCATATTATTTCTACCAAAAGAAAGTTGTCCTCCCAAAAAGGAAAAGTTAATTTTATACATAGCTATAAACTAGATCCACCCAAATCTTAATAGTAAAGAAGAATTCCCTTCCTGCATGTTTCTGCTAATTAAGAAAGCAAAAGACCCTCTCATCCTACATAACTTCACTAAATGACTAAACCAAAATGATATATACATGACTGACTGACAGAAGTTACAATTAAGTCATAAAGCCCAACTACTATCTAGTCTTTCATCTTCCTAATAGTGATGTGTGATGCTTCCAAATGCAAACTTCAGGGTAAAAGACGTAAGAAACTCCATAAAAGTAGAATACACAAAAAACAATGTCTTAAATGGTATTATTTGTTGTAAAACTTACTGTGATAGTACCAATTGAAGAAGACAAAGGGCTATCATCATCACCACCTACAACATCTAGAGCTTCCAGCATGGTACCTGTCGAACCACCAATTAGCAATACCTGAAAAAATAATGTTTGGTGTTGAAATTACTGCTCAGGGATGGGAATTAAAAAAAGCTGGGGATAAAAGTTACCTAGCTACTAATAACCCGAATATGAAAATTAAATGAATAGGACCAATCTTTAACAACACGTCACTGATCTTATATTACTCATCCACCTCACATTCTTATCTTTCCTACACTCAGTTTTTGCCCTTATAGGCACTGTGTATGCAAATAATATTTATAATGTACACGATGTACAACATGGTCAAGTACCTTACACTACCCCCATATTTTTTTTTTACAGTAATTAGTTTAGTGAATGAACAAGAGTGTGCCTACCGTCAAGACAACTATAGCAGTAGTTGCAGTAAAGATGGTCTGTCCATGTCCCTCTGGAAGATCATGAACGGATTGCAGAGCAAGCGCAAAAGCCATTGCTCCTCGAAGTCCTATTCACATGCACAAGGTAAAAAACTTAGGCATGGCATTATAGAATATGCCAGAGGCAGGAAGCGGTTCATTTCATAGACAGAATTAATCAACCTTTCACAGTAAATTACATGATTTATGTGTTATTCAATTTCTTACCACTGTACCAAAGCGCCCTCTGATGTTTTGGAGGTATCTTTCGATGACTGGGTCTAACCAGATTGACCAAATAAGCACAAGAAAAGACATTTGCAGCCCTGCACGTAGCAACCCAAGAATATAATTTACAACTTCTAAGAGAAATGCAAAAAGTATAAATATGCTTAAAATGCATACAAATCATTGCTGTAGAGAAACTATCCAAAATGCCAGAAATGAGCATGTGTCACAGTAATCAAAAACATAAAATGATATCAATCAGTATAAATTAAATACCTTGCAATTCCGATAAATATCTGAAGTGGTTATTATATGGGTTAAGGAAGAAGCACCGACAAAAGAATAAAACCCTAAGGTGAAATAACTAACATATCACTACACTTCCAATTTGTGGGCCAAAAAGGATACAATGGAGAAGAATATAAATCCAACATGTGACCAGCTATGTTGCTCCATAGCAATATCAAAGCCCATGTATATAAATCTGTACAACATAAGACAAAAGGTGTGCACATATCATTCAGAGGAAATGTCTAAATACCACAGGGTAAGAAACACAAATGAAATTCTCCTTACACAAATGTTTCAGCTAAAGATGATATCAACTCGAAAAAGGCTGAAGCAAATCTTTGAGAACTTTGTGACAAATTGGAATACGTATAATGCTTCATGACCTAAAACAAAACACAAGAATACTCATAAAGATGTATTAAATGGACATGAAACACAGAATATGTGTGTGGTGTGTGGTGTGTGGATCAAATTACACCATGTAAGTTATGTCAAATGTTACACTGTTCAATATCTTGCGCTTGGATCATATTTTTTTTAAAAGTCATTGTTAGATTGAAAGTTTCTATCACATAGATCATATATACAAAACTTCATATTAATCTAAAATTACTTGATGCATCTTTTATATAGATTAAGATTGAAGTGATTTTCAAAATATACTAAAATATTAATAATTTAATTGTCTTGTTATTGTGGTTTAATGTTAACAAAATTACACATAATAATCACAATGATATTAAATTATAATTTAAAGCTTGGATTGACAAAATTCACATTATATATAAAATTATTAACGGTGTAATATTTGGTGTAACTTACACCAGTGTAATTTAATCCCTCCTCGAATGTGTGTGTAAATAATATGCACTTACTATTCCAGTGAACAGTATTGAAACAATACCAGAGAGACCAAGGCCTTCAGCAAGCATGTACCTAAAAATGAAAATATTTTTGTATTGACTTACATCATGAGTGAAAGTTGAGAAAATTGTATGAAAATTATGAACAAATGATCCAAGAAGACATCTTACGAGAAATATGGGAAAAGGACAAATAGACAGCTCTCCAAGTTCTGAAGGCTGGATGGAACCATAAAATTCTTCTAATCAGTTTATTCCAAACATGATGTAATCATCAAACAACAAATCTTCCCTTTGAAAACTAATATAAAATACTTACTTGTCAATATCTAATCCTGCATACTTAAATAGGTTCTGGTAGTCAAGGTTTCACAATATATTTTTACTTTTAAATCTGAAAAAATGTGTACTACAAATATATAGGACAATAATGGATTTCAAAGGATATCAAAGCAGATATAAATCCAACACCGACACCTGCAAAATCACCAAATGAATCACAACTAAGGATTAGCATCTATGATGCAAAGTTAACAAACTAAAACTAGCCCTTTGTGAGGTGCCCCCACTCCCCTGAACTACAACCGAAACAGAACATTTTATAAAGACCAACCTGCTGACATTGACCCTACAAAAGTCTCCAAAAACCGAACAACCACCATGAATAAATTTTGTCCAGATGGATGAGCTTTAACAGATGACATGGTCCTGCAAAGTACGTGCTTAAGTTAAAAGTGAACCTTAATGATATTGGTACTTCAGATAAAAGCCATATACTTCAGAAGTTCAAATACCTGTACAAAGAAATTGCCATCTGCCCATAACACAAGAGGGAGGGTTACCACAAAAAGAAATAACAAATAATTCGTTACAAAAATAATGGAAAAGATCAGCGGATTAGCATTATCTATCTTTAACAATATCTGCACTGCAGCAAAAAAAAAATGTATATTCTCTAGCAACAGGAACTTACTGCATCATTCAAAACGGATTCCCCAAAAACCAAGGCATATAGATTGACATCAGTGCCCAGCTCCTGCAAATAACAAAGGTGAAGTTCCAAGTTAAGTTCCAAGTTAGAAATTATATATATCATATGATATAGATTTATTGTACATAAAGTCAGAATTATTACGAAGGAAAACAGAAGATGACCTAAGAAAATAGGAGAGCCCAATGTTTAGTGGTCAATAGCAAGCTCTAACAGGAAAGTGGAGTGGGCCTAGGCCACTATGGGCCTCAAATAGCGGCCGAAGTAGCAAGCTTTTACAAGATATATATAGCAGCACTACCATGATAAAGGTTTAAAGGCATTACCCCTAGAACTATCAAAGGTGGATGACAGAACAGCGAAATTCCGCCATATAAAGATACCATTGCAGCAGCCTATGGCACTGCTGAAACAGACCTCCCTTCACAAATTGCCTGCGGCAGTTGGCAAAGAATTCACCACACGCATTCCACCATGGTGGCCATGGTGCTGCCATTTAACAGCATTGCCTCAAACATCATTGTTTGGGGTGGTTTCTTGGAGGTAAAACATTCCACAATTTACCACTGTTTGACCTTAATTTCTGCCAATTTTTTACTGGCCCTAGATTGATGGTGATTTTGTGAGTGTAAACTTTAATAATGGTTTATCCTGAATTTCTTTTATTTGGTGGTTTTGATTATTACATATAAGTGTAGTATAAATTATTTAGTTCGTCTTATAATATATATACATATATAAATATATATACATATATATATATATATACATATATATATATATATATATATATATATATATATATATATATATACATATATATATATATATATATATATATATATATACATATATATATATATATATATATATATATAATGGAGGTCATCCCACTCTTGCTTTTACGAACCGCAATCTCAGGGTGATAACTATGGTACAAATCCCTAATGTGATTCATAAATTGGCCACTTCATCCAGTTTTTGATGAGTTGATGGTGTAGAATACTATAGATTTGTAAAGTTTTAAATTTTCCTCACTTAGGCTTCATGTTATTTTCCTGCTACATACTATTGATGAAAATATGCTATATACTGATATCTTTTGTGATTCATAATTTATCTGTCATTATACCAAATGTTATGATAATCTAAACCAATATTTGAACTTGTGTGAAAAATGTAGAAACATGGGCAAAAAAAGCAGACATAGGAGGGAAAGCTAATCAACCCAGGTTATTGACGTTCTGCTGCCTTTTGTATTGGACATGCATACTGGATTAAATTAAAGAGCCTTATGGATCACAAACTAGGATATATCGAAACATGCTAATGGACTAACAGACTACAGGTATAAACGGACGAATTACAAAAAAAAGAGGAAAATCACCTGGAATATGGACAAAACAGTTACAGGATCGGTAGCTGATATAAGAGCACCAAACATCAGGCACTCTACGAGAGGTAGCCTATACATTAGAAAGAGCAAACCACCAAGATAACTGCAGCGTAGAGGAAAAATAATTAGCAATTAACTGAAAAAAATTCCTCATACAATACAATCAATAGCACACTATGGCTGCACTATAGTAGAATAGTGGAATGGAGAGGAGGTGCCCTCAACCGCTGTGAGATTCAAATAGTAGAGTGATGGCCATTGTGGCTATGATACTGGAAAAAATGGATTTTTCTGCGGGATAGCAGAACTACCATGATACAGCCTTCAAAAAACCCATTGTTACCCTTGAACACCATTTGTGGGGGGTTTACAGGTACAATATTCCTCAAAAAAGTAACCTTTGTTTTTACCTCTGTTCCTAAACATTTTAAAAGACTTCTTTTTCACGTGTTATTTTTTCTTCTCCTTCCCAGCTCACATTAGGATAATTATTATTATCTAATTTGCTATATTCATTTTCCATTATTTTCACTACCATGTTTCATTTTTTGACATCACTATCATATTTTTATTGGTTCAACAGTGATGGTAATTGTGTTTTAACTTGTGAGCTATTCTTTATCATGAATTTCTTTAATTTTTGGCATTTTGTTTTGATTATGAGTATTTATAAGTAGAATACGATATTTAATATGCATTCTAACTAAGGTTTAAAACCTGCAATTGCAATTTCAGCCACAAGGGCAAAATTCTTAGGATTAGTGCTACCACAATTATGACTGCATTGACCGCATTTTTCAACAATATACCACAATATCAAGGATTGCAGAGAAAACACTACCACTAACATGACCACAATTTAAAACCTTCATAACATTTAAATGGTGGTCATCCTGCTTCCCTTTATCTCTCTATAGCATTTTCAAAGTTAGTTGATAAAGACCACTATCCAAGATTCAAGATTGATAAAGGTATGCCTGGATGAGTTTCACCATAAAAAGTTTTAAGAAAAAAAAAACTAAGAGAACTTATATAAAAGAACTTCTACAGATTAACCTAATAAGAACGCGTACCAGTTACACTAAAAGAGAGGTAAAAAAAACTTACACCAAGATACCCGTAACAATTGAAGCTATAAAGGTGCCGAATATAGCAAATGTGACTATTGCTCCAAAATTCGAGAAAAAGGGTTTCTGCAAATGAATAACCATTAACACTAAGTCAAAAGGCTTGTCTTTAGAGATCAGAAGACCCGTTTGGGTACAGGCTAAAAGAGTTTCTGAGAGCTTCTCTACTGAACATATAGAGCGATTCTTTTTCAGTAAACAAATTCTCAAAAGATGTTCTAGCTTTGTAGACAAAAGACCACAGTGGAGGAACTCACAGGTGCGAGACTGAACCCGGACTGAGTACGAGGAGTCAAGAAAAACACGACATAGGGTAACCACAATACATGAATAAAACAAATAACTAAAATTTCGAGGGAAAAAAAACAATAACGGTATCTATCAGAGGATATAATATGATAGGAGGTAGCAGGAACAGGAAGAAAAACTCCTCGTGAAAATTGAACCACGCCCTGTACAAATTTCACATTCCAAATGTCAGCTCCAGAAAATAAACTCAAAGAACCAACAACGGAGTTTATTATCGGTGAAAATAACCTGATACTAGTCTCGGTGTTCGAAATGTTTGCTAGAATGCCAACAATTAACCCTGGAGAGTAAAAGTTGTTAGGTTAAAAAAAGGGGACAAAGAAAAAAAAAAAAGGTTGAAGAAAGGGAAGGGAAGGTACCTATGAGAAGAGAAGCACTGGCTTCGGGGATGATGTAAACCTTCTTGCGACGGAGAACGTGGCCGAGGACGAAAGACAGGACGAGCATCATGATCTGCAGAAGGATTCCGACGCCGGCTGCTTGCTGCTCCTTGCCGGGAGCCTTGCGAGCGTCGGCCGGAGAAATTTCAATCTCCGAAGCCATTGTCCTTGCCGGAAGCAATTAACCGATTGCTTCCGATTGCGTTTGGATCGCTGAATTCTTGGCGAATCAGAACAGAACGCGGTTCTCTCAACAACTCTGTTCTGATCAGATTCTCTCTTCCAATTTCTTTTCTCCACTCTTCTTACCTCTTGGACTCCGCCTCCGCACGAAACCAATAAATAATAGTAAAAAAAAAAATGTACACACAATTTAACTATAATATTTTTTTATGGTGCTGTTCAATAAGAAAATGGTAAATAAAACTCTAAATATAAATTATTCACCCCTTACGATAATTTTTTAAAAATTGTTAATGAGTATAAATTTATTCATATCATAATATTTTTTATAACTAAATTTGTTTTACATTAGTTTTTGGCTTGTCAACCTTTTTTTCACCATTACTAATTAACCGTCCAACAATTTCTCCCCACACATAATAACGATTTCACCTTCTAAAAACACTATATAATATATAATATATTATATATATTTGAATCTGACACTGTTTCTAATGAAAATAGTAATAAAATAATATTACGTGAAATAGTTTTTATTTAATTAATTAATAATGCAAAAGATACTTGTAATTAGTTATGCATATTAAACATTCTTTCCTATTATAAAACACAGGCGAGTCAATGTTTCGTTTTTGTCTGTCCCATTTCGCGTGCTGAGTCACGTAACCATAAAAAGTGCACTCTTGACTTTTCCTCACAGTACTAGTGACAAAATAAAAGTGTTTCTACTTTCTATCTTAACAACTTTATTTAAGATAAGAAGTGTTTTTTTCTTCTTTTTGCGTGAGGTTGATTGTTTAATTGGCATGTAATTTGATTGTGGAAGTTTTGTTCTGTTAATTAATAAGACGTGTTTTAAGTTTAGAAATTGTCAGTCTAAAAGTAAATAAATTTAATATATATTATTGTTATAAAACCAAATATTTAAAGTTTACATTTTCAATATATATACTATGTATATAGATTAAATTTATTTTATAAAAAAAATTAGCCAAAATTAAATACAAAGTGATGTTGAAAATTGAATATTGTATTTGATTGTATTCATCAAATTTTACAATTTTGACTGAGAAAAATGAAACTTCATAATGAATATCTAAATCAACTATATATATAACTAAGAAAAGAAAATAAAGTACTAAAAAAAACTTAAATTGCTCATACTTATTATTTGGACACTTGATCATTTGATTGGTTTTTTCATCATTTACTCACCTATGTGTATAAAATACACGTGTCATCTTAATTGTTTTTCTGACATTTTAGATGTTTTTCATTGTTTCTTTGTTTGTACCTGTACGAGAAAAAAATATTGTAATTGTTCATAGTACTTCTTTGTTTCGGGTCATAGGCTGTTGGAACCAAATTGACATGATGAGGCTATGGATTAGTTTGGAATTGATGATTGAAATTCTGGCGTTGAAGAAATTGTATAACCTGAACTCTGTTTGATTTAATTTGATGTTGTTTATGGTTTGAAAGCATTGATCATCGCGTTGGTATTTTGTATTTTGTTTGAACATGAATTTGGATGGATGCAGTTTATGAGTTTATGGGTTTTTGCAGGATTGATGCATTTTGGCTTTGATAGTATAAGAGAAGGACACGGTATTTTGACACTATTTTTTTTTATTATTATTTGACGCTATTTTTTATAACTATTTAGAATTATCAAAATGGGTTGGAACCTGCAAGTTAATTTGGCTCACCATAGGTTCAGGTCGGATTGGGTTGAAATTATTTATAAATGGGTTGCATTTTTTTTATTTTTGTATTTGGATTGTATTAAAGTTTATTTAGATTTTAATTAGAATTATAATTTAGTTTTGATTGAAAAAAATAAAAAAATATATTTTTTTTAATTAAGTGAACCCGTGAGTCAACCCGTTTAATTCGCCAACTCGTGGTGGGCCGGACCGGGTTCGAAATTTGTTGGCTCGCTAAAAAGTGAGACAGGTTGGATTGACTCACTAAATCATCTATTCATGGTGGGTTGAGCCGGGGTCGGGCCGGATTACCCGTTTTGACAGTTCTATAACTATTTACTTTTTTTTTTTAAGTATAAAAGTGAACTTTTGTTAAAATTATTTTATTCCTATATAAGTTGTCAAATGATCATCAAATGGTGTCAAACAATTTTTTTATAAGAGAATGGGTTTGTTGTGGTAATATATATATATATATATATATATATATATATATATATATATATATATATATATATAGAATA
>Ga0209589_1006324_pt1 | contig 19662 bp, 13 predicted proteins | sample CowpeawhiteBW_FD_187525 | JGI IMG/M metagenome (GOLD analysis project Ga0209589, IMG submission 187525) | Root nodule microbial communities of legume samples collected from California USA - Cow pea white BW (SPAdes) (version 2) | ecosystem: Host-associated > Plants > Roots > Nodule | place: USA... | reverse complement strand
GTTTATGTGGTTGATTATTGTCTAATATCCAAATTGTAATATTTCGGTTAGTTAGCCGTGTAAATCTATTAGATTGGGATGCTATATTAAGTAACAAAATTAAAAATTGCATAAAGGCTACGTTTAATAATATTTCTAAATTATATTTTATTTTTTATTAACTGAAACTTTATGTAATTTTGTTGCCAATATTTGATAAATAACATTTTTAACAAAAACTAATATTTTAAGACACTTTTAAATAATATTATCAAAACACTATTTTTTATTTTTTGAATGATTACAATATTTGCCATATTTTTTTACTTCTTACATAACCTAATAATTTCATTAACTTTCTACGTCGTTCTGCAATTGTGTTACTCAATCATAGATTGTATTGTATTTTTATTACAAAATTATATTTTGTAGAATTTTATTTTAATTTCAGAGTGAATTAGTTCAGTTATGTCATATAAAAATTTAATATAAATCGGGTCAAATAATTCAAATATTAATTTAGTTTATCGATTAGATTATAACTGAATTAGATTTATAACCATTAATTAATCCCTTTAATACCATTTTGTGTATGGAATAAGCCATGCTTAGAGTATTCACATTTAAGTATAGAAAGTAGCCACCTTACGGAGTAAGGAATACTTTTGTCAATAAACTTAAAGTTCCATAAAAAATTAAATTATATAAAAAAATCATAAATATATTTATTTACACATTCTTATATATTTTTTCAGTAATCGAGCAAATAATTTTAAATATTTGGTTTATTGAATATATAACCTACAATATATCCATAATAAAATTATATATATTTATATATATATATATATATATATATACACACACGTAATTTCCTTCTAAATCCTCTTACTGGCAGAAAGTTTAACGTAATTGTTTTTTCGTTTTCCATGTTTTCTATACATTTCTTTGTGCACAATACGTTTACGCATTTCCATCTTCATTATCAGAAAAGAAACAAACAGGATTCTTAATCACGTCATGCCACTGATATGCAATTTCCTTTTTCTTATTAATGGAAAAGAGTCAGATTAACGATACATATTGAATCAGTCAATTTGCAGAGGCATTGAGGTAACATATTCTGCAGAAACATGGGCCATAAGGACTCATATTGCAGCATTATGAAATGAACCCTTTTCTCTTCAAATCCTCTACAGCATCCTTTATAATCTTCTCCATTGGAATGAATTGCAAACCCAAATCCATAAGTTTCTTTGATCCATCCTTCACTCTCAACAATCCTGGTTGGGTATCTCGTTGCATCCTTCAAAGGGAAATTACAAAGTACATCATGTTCAAGTTATGTATTAAGGTATCACTATAAGAACTATATGAACCTTCTATTTTTGATTATGAAGACAATATACAAACAAGTCTATAAGAACGAATTGCAAAGTGCACACTACCTACAACATACACTATCCATTGCAGCACAAGGGTACATAATAGTTCATAACCATAAGAAACCACAGCCTGAAGATGAATAGCATGCAAGATAGATAGATTAGTAAGCGCATGAATGAAAAGTGAAAACCAACGTTGCACTACACATGAACCAAATTGTGTTCAAATAAGAGTAAGAAGTTTCTTCAAGAATCAAGCAATATATCTAATTCCTGAATTACCGACCAAAAGATTATTGCATTATATTGTGTATACAGAATCAGGTGTGTGGCTTACTTAGGCACATTGTACTCTGGATAAAGTTCAGCAACTTTTGCTACAAAATCACCATAGTGAGAGATAGCTTCAACACACAAATGCCTACCAACTGCAGATTTGTTCTCATACACCAAAATATGTGCCAATGCTACATCCTTGAAGTGGACTGGTCCCATAAAAAAATTCTCATATGTATCATCACAACCTGCAACACAACAAATACTCAGTAAACTCCTAAAAAATTATAAATAGGGTAGCTTGATAATGGTGTCAGCAATGATTAACACTTTGTAGATTGCAAAAGCTAATGAAAGGAGTACTACTACTTAATCAAACAAGTCTAATACTTTTCACGAAGGTATCAACTTCTAAATATCTACACAGCTATACAATCAACTATGCAGTAATAGGTCTTATAAAATGAGTCTAATAACTTGGTAACAACGACTGTAGCTGTATTTACATGTTAAAAAGTTATACATTATCCATCACAGGATCCCAAACAAGGTGTTAAATAGTGCTAGCACATAATCAAGATTTTTGGGTATCCACGGCTCTGCAAAAGTGGCCGCCTTTATTTGCCATTTCAAAACCTTGTTCCCTTTTAAAAATTTCCTTTATCCTTCTAAGTATATCTCAAACCCCTTTTCGCACAATTCAATACTATGCAATCTACTTTTCTCGTGGCTCAAAAATACTTTGGTAACATTGCCACAATATTTTAGCACTTCTCCAGTATACATTCCCAATATTCAAGGAAATTCCTACAACAAAATTATCAAGAAATATCTGCAAAATCAACCTGATTAACCAGCAGTCTCTACCTTGTAGTAGGCGAACAAACATGACCATGCTTGCATTAAGCCTCGGTGCAATAACAGGACCCACAACAGTGCCAGGATTCACCACAACAACATCTAACCCAGTCTCCTTTGCAAAATCCCAAGCTGCTTTCTCGGCCAAAGTCTTTGACAATGGATACCACAACTGTTACACACACACACACACACAAGAATAAGAAGCCGAAAATGACAAAAATGAAAACACTTTCTTACCCCCTTTTGCTTGCAAAATTCAATATCAGTCCAGCAGTTCTCCCTCTTGGGAACGTCACCAGGCCAATTGGGGCTCGGAACAATGGCGGAGATGGAGGACGTGACCACCACGCGACGCACCCCTGCTTCTTTCGCCGCCGTTAGCACGTTCAAGGTGCCCTTTATCGCCGGGTCCAGAAGCTCCTTCTGCATTAAGACCCAAATGGGGTCATGCAAAAACCAAAAAGATTGAAAATTTTCCAGGAGCTCGACGGAACAAGACCTGAGGGTCCTGGACTTGTTCAATAGTGCAGGGAGAGGCCACGTGGAACACGCCGGCGCAGCCGCACACGGTGGCGAGGACGGAATCGTAGTCGAGGAGATCCATCTGGAAGAGGCGGAGGCGTGCCGGTGCTCCATCCAAGGCTTCTAGATGCTTCGTCTCGGCCTCATCGTCTGTTAGAAAAGTTGTCCCCATACTGTGTAAGTTTTGTGATGAAATGAATGTATAAGTGAGAGAGTAAGGAATGTATTAACTGAGAATTTGAACGGTGGCGTGGACGGTGTAGCCGCGGTCCAAAAGGAGGTGGACGAGCCATGAACCGATGGCGCCGCTGCCGCCGGTGACACACACCACCTTCTCCATTCTGCAACTGTATTTTATCAACCTCCCTCCAGTTTTGTTCTGTAATAATTATATGTATTGCCTCACTGAAATTTATTTTCTTTATCGTATCATATTGCAATTATCAATAAATGTCAGTCTAATGGGTAAAAGTTAGACTATATTTCTAGCTGTTAATATGAAAATTTTATTTGTTAGAGGTCTATAATTATATCTATAATTTCTTTATTCATAATATATGTCTACGTGCCAGATCTTGGAGAGTTCTCACGGAAAAAGTAATCAATATATCTACTATCAACGCGATGGAAAGACTTAGGTCTTTGTTTTAAATGACGGATTTGAAATCATTTACCATAAACATAGAAAGCGAAAAGAAAAAGATTAAAAAAACACAGAAGTTAATACAAATTTGTTAGTATATACTTTTTTCATATAAGAGAAGAGATTTGCAATTAAATTTGAGAAAATTAAACGTACTTTATTATATTATATTATATATATATATAATAATAATTTATTTTAACTTAATAAATATTCTGTAAATAATAATAATATAAATAATAAATAATATAATATAATAATATAAATAATAAATTATATAATATAATAATATAAATTTGGTGGTCGAGTAGAGTTTCATACTAATTTTTTATTTATTTAAAATAAAATATCATTCACAAATGTTTTGTAATATTTTTTTCAATACTATGAAAAATATTAATTAATTTTATTAATTTTTTTAATTTATTTCTTTAAAGTGTAGTATTAAATAAAAATTTAAAAAATAATTATAACTCATACAGACATTAATTTATACTACTTATTATTTAAAGAGCAAAATGGTAATCTCTCTTTTATATATATTAAAATATATTTTTTATCTATCACATCAATCAAATCACTCACAAACTCTCACAAACTTTACTTCCAAAGTCACTCACAATCACCTCTAAATCCCTTAAAAAAAACAACACACATTTCCCTTTCAAATTCACTCAAATCCATCTTCTTCCTCTCCCACAAAACCATCTATCCAAGTGAACAAAGCCTTAAGGAGGTATGCAGGGGAAGGAGAAAAATGGAGATAGTTTGACCAAAATGTAGAATGAAAAGTAGGGTTAGGCTCCATTATAAATTTTTGAAAAAAATACATGGATTGGATTAAATTCCTTAAAGCTTAGATTTCCTAGGCTATATGGAAATTCCATATTTAAGGATAAAGTTATAAAGGAGTTTGGGAAATGGGAAAACAACAAGTGGAAATGGAGAGTAAAATGGAGAAGGAAATGGTTTTAATGGAAGTTGCCTCAAGTAGATGAATTTGAGAACCTAATACAACAAGTAACAGTAAATAAGGAGAGTGTGTATTCTTGGTTTTGGAAAGATGAGAAAGGTAAATATACTGTTAAATCTGGATATTCAAAAATACAAAACTTTTCTAATGGGAAAACTCTTATTTGTACAATATGTTATGGATTGTAAAAGTAGCTCCCTTTGCACAATTTTTAGCTTGGAGGGTAATCATGAATAAGGTGCTTACAAGGATAAATATGAGGAGGAGAAGAGTAAAATTAACTGATGTTTCCTGTATATTTTGTGGGCTAGAAGAAGAGACTAATACACATTTATTCCTCACTTGCAATGTAACAATAAAGATTTGGAACATGTGTAACAGGTGGGTGGAAGTGAGTGCGGTGCATCATAATCAACTTAAAGCTCATTTCCAACAATTTGAAGTATTGACCCTTAATAGTAAGGGAAATAAGTTATGAAAGGGTGTATGGGTTTCAATTATAAGGAACATATGGGATCACAGGAACAAAATTGTGTTTAGACAAGAGAAAGTAGATGTAGAAGAAATATTTACTTTGGCACAATTAAATGCTTGGGCTTGGATGAAGTATAAAATTGGTAAGGTTAATTTCTCTTATTCAGACCTGGATTCTTTGTCCAATTCAGTGCCTTCATTCTATTACTTAGAAACATAATCATAATCACAAATAGGGGACTAGGTAGGGACCCCAGATGCCTATCAAGAAGTAAGAAATGTGATTCAGGTGCTTTGTCCCTTCTCAAGACATCCTAACCATGTCAGGCTTTTAGTTTTGTACTTGTTTTGTTTGCGCAGGAAATCAGGAAAGATTTGTCTCATGCAACCCTTATCATATTTAGAGGCAACTTGGAAATACCAAGATCAGATGCAAAACAAAGGTGTATCAGTAAATGGATATCAAGGAATACAAACCCAAACTTTGGACCTGATGTAGCTTTGTAATCACTCTATATAAATGTCTAGAGGGAGAGTTAGCTGAATTTTGTTAAATTTAAATGTATGATGTTTACAATAGATAAATGCTTTTATAATAAGAAAGCACAATAAAAAAAACTTTGTAATTTTTTATATTAATTTATATATATATATATATATATAATGTTGTTTCATATTACTCATCTTTGATTGCTAGAGAAGATCACAACCGAGGAGATACAACACCAATGAGCATGAGCCAAATTCACATATAAGGGATTGACACCACTCTTAACCCAAAACCTTACCTTGTGTTTGGATGGAACATTTCAATAATACTTAGAAATTGAAACGCTTTGTATTTGAATTGTTTGTAATTAAATTTCATTCATTTTTTAAATAACTTATTTGGATAAGGAAATTAAAATACCTTACATTTCAATTTCTTGTTTGAAAAAAAAATTGAATTTATTGTGAGATAAAATTTAATTTTAACAATATTTCTTTTACGCTTAATTATGTTTTGCGTTCATGATAAATTTGGAAACATGCTCGATAACCCAGATGGGTCGGGCAGACCCAACTACGCAATTGGATTGGTTAGACCCGACGACCCACCCGAGCTGGACCGACTGGGAAGCCCAGACAAGCTGGGTGGCCCGATGATCTAGAGCCTGATGGCTCATACTACACGATTGTGCCGTCAAGTTCGTCAATATGGCCCAGTTCAACCCGTCTAGGTCATTGGCCCAATGCTCCAGACGGGTCTGACGACCTAAACGGACCTAAGTTGGGCCCGTCCGGATAGTCTGGCTCGTACGAATCATCAGGGCTGTCTGGATCGTCGAGATCGTCCGAGTCATCGGGCCCATCCGGGTCATCATTCCCGTCAGGGTTGTTAGGCCCGTCCGGGTAGTCGGGCTCATCCGAGTCGTCGGGCCTGTCCGCGTCGTCCAGCACTTCCGGGTCGTCACGCACGTCCGAGTCGTCGGGCTCGTCCGGGTCGTCGGGCTCATTTGGGCCGTCGGGCTCGTTCGGGTTGTCTAGCTCGTCTAGGTCGTCAGACATGTTTGGATCGTCCCGCCCGTCCGGGTCGTCCGACCCATCCGAGTCGTCGGCCACGTTCAGGTCGTCGGGCTCGTCCAAATCGTCTAGAGTGTATTTTAATGAAGCAGTTCATTTTTTTGAAGAATTTACATTTCTTTGTAATGAAATGCTTTGTTTGGATAGAGAAATTAAAAATCATTTCATATGCAAGAATTTTTTTGAAGGATTTCAATTAGCTAAATTAGTAGAAATTCAAATACCCTCAAAATAAGTGGAATTTAAAATTCTTCTTACTCAACCTCACATTCTAGACGATCTGGACGGACACGACGACTCGGACATACGCGACGACCCAGACAGGCCCGACGACCAGAACATGCCCGATGACCCGGACGGGCCCGATGACCCAGACGGGCCCGACGACCCGGACATACCCGATAACCCGGACATGCCCGACGACCCAGACATGCCCGATAACCCGGACATGCCCGACGACCCGAACATGCACGACGACTCGGACGTACCCGACGACCCGAACGGGCCCGACGACCAGAACATGCCCAATGACCCGGACGGGCCCGACGACCCAGACATGCTCGACAACCCGGACATGCCCGACGACCCGGACTGGCCTGACGACCCAAAAGAGCCCAACGACCCGGATGGGTCCGACGACCCAAACAGGCTCAACGACCCAAACGTGCCCGACGACCCGGACGGGCCCGACGACCCAAACGAGCACAACGACCCAGACGGGCCCGTACGAGTCGTCAGGCCTGTCTAGGTCGTCGGGTCTGTCCAGGTCGTCGAATGTGTCCAAGTCGTTGGTCCCATCCGAGTTGTCGAGCTTGTCCGGGTCCTCGGGCCCATCCTAGTCGTCGGACCTGTCCAGGTCTTCGGGTCCGTCTGGGTGTACGGGCCCGTCTGGGTTGTCAAACTTTTCTAGGTATTCAGCCCCGTTCGGATTTTGGGCTCGTCCAGGTCGTTGGGCCCGTCCAGGTCGTCGGACTCGTCTTGATCGTCGGGCCCGTTCGTGTTGTCGGACCTGTCTAGAGCATTGGGCCAATGACCTAGACGGGTTGGATCGTGCCATATTGACGAACTTGACGACACAATCGTCAGTATGGGCCATCGGGCCTCTAGAACATCGATCCACCCAGCTTGTATGGGCTTCTCAGTCAGTCCAACTCGGGTGGATCGTCGGGTCTAACCAATCTGGTTGCGTAGTTGGGTCTGCCCGACCCATCTGGGTTGTCGAGCATGTTTCCAAATTTATCGTGAACTCAAAATATAATTAAGCGTAAAATAAATATTGTTAAATTAAATTTTATCTCACAATAAATTCAATTTATTTTTTCCAAACAAGAAATTGAAATGTCAAGTATTTTAATGTCCTTATCCAAACAAGTTATTTAAAAAATGAATGGAATTTAATTACAAGCAATTCAAATACAAAGTATTTCAATTTCTAAGCATTGTTGAAATGCTCCATCCAAACACAAGGTTAGAGTATTTGAATTTCTACTAATTTAGCTAACTAAAATCCTTCAAAAAAATGTTTGTATTTGAAATGTTTTTTAATTTCTCTATCCAAACAAAGTATTTCATTACAAAGAAATCTAAATTCTTAAAAAAATGAATTACTTCATTAAAATACTCTATCCAAACACACTCTTACCTTGTCTTTGGATGAGGTAATTTAACAATTCTAAGAAATTGAAATGTATAGCATTTGAAATTCTTGTAATTGAATTTCCATCATTTTCTAAATAACTTGTTTGGATAGGGTAATTAGAATACCATACATTTGAATTTCTTGTTTGGATAAGACAATTGAATTTCTTATAAAATAAAATTGTGACTTGAACATTTCATCGAATATGTAGTAGGCAAATGGGAAAAAAATGATAAACACAAAATATTAAACTAACATTGAAACCTAAATCCCAAATGCAACAACCAAAAAAGGAAGAACAATGAAAATAAAACAAAAAATAGAGAAGAAAAGGGAAAGAACAAGTTGTGATGGTGTGAAGGAAATAAAAATGTGGTGGAAGAGGAAGAATCCAGTGTACCTGCAGAGGAGTAGAATGGGTTGAGCCTGAGAGAGGAACAATGACGGAGCAGAGCCTGAGAGAGGAACAATGACGGGGCACACTAGAATAGTGAGAGAGGAACAGTGACGGGGCACACCAGAATATTCCCATGAGCAGAGTGTACAAAGTGTGAGGTGAAGAATTTGAAATTCTAACTATTTTGAAGGCATTTCAATTACTACTCTTTTAGTTAATTAAAATTCTTTAAAAAAATACATGCATTTCAAATACCTTTTAATTTCTCTGTCCAAACAACACATTTTACCACAAAAAAATTTAAATTCTTTAAAAAAATGAATTGACTCATTAAATTATCCCATCCAAACACAATCTTAAGGTAATAAGTTTATGGGCCTTGATATTCTATGGTGCTCAACTTTCTCATTTTTAATTTTACTCAATATGAAACTTAGACTCACACTTGAATTCCCAACGATTATATACTAATATCAAAATAATAACTCCATGGAACATGATTTTTAATCTCATTATTAATGGCTGTGAAATATATAATAGTGAGGGGGTGTGGGTGTATAGTAATAATATGAGCATTTCTTTCTTCAATAATGTTAGTTTTGTTGTTGTTATTCTTGAAAACGGAAGGTATTCTACATTGAGCTTGGATTTAAAAAGATATTTTAATGGAGTTTATATTAGTTTTAGTTCAACTAGAAAGATATTATATATTAATAAATAGAATATTTAATTTTAGATTTTATATATAAATCGGAAGGTATTGTACATTGAGCTTGGATTTAAGAAAATATTTTAGTGCCAATAGAGTTTCATATTAGTTTTAGTTCAATTAGAAAGATATTATATATTAATAAATAGAATATTTAATTTTAGATTTTATATATAAATAATTAATTAAACTTATGTATGTTTAAATTATGGTGTTATTTTATATATAAATAGTTAATTTATTTAAGAAATTTTTAAATTATTTTATGTTTTCATAAATTATTTAATTAATTTGTTAATAATATATTCAACATATAAAATATTTCCGGACATTGCTTTTTCCATTTGTTTATTTTAAGTACTATTTTTCATAATTTAATTTTTCAAGTCTTAATATTAGTAAAATGAATAAATTATTTATAAATTGTTTTGTAATTTAAAAAAAATTAAAAAAATTATATATTTTTAAAATTTTATTGTGATAAATTAGCTACAAATTTATGAGAGTAAAATTGTGAGAAAAAAAAAGTATGGATTAGCTATGGATTAGTAAGAGAAAAGTTGCGACAAATTACCTACGAATTAGCAAGAGAAAAGTTGCGATAAATTAGTTACAAATTTGCGAAGGAAAAGTTGCGACAGATTAGTTACGGATTAGCGAGAGAAAAATTGTGACAAATTAGCTACAAATTTGTTATAAATTCTAAAACTTTCTAACTTCATTTTAGCAAGGGATTAAAGATGAACTAGCTACGAAATAGTGAGAGATTATATTCTTTTCTAATTAGCTACCTGAATTTAGTTACGGAAGATTCACTAACAATTTCATAGTTAATCTGTAACAAAAGTTGTTAGTGAGAGATTAGTTATGGATTAACTATGAGATTTTTCTTAGCTAATATGCAACTTTTTTGTGATGATCCTTATAAGAGAATAAAGTATATTTGTTTTGGAAAAGATGTATGCTAGTCGTGCTTCTTGCTAACTTGCTACCTTGAGACCAAAAGATTGTGCCAAATTTTCAAGGGTTTTTATTTTGAAAACTTCGTTAAGAAAATTGGTCATGTGTTGAGTGAGAATTATCATCAAGTATGAAAGACTTCAAGATTAGTAATGTCACAAGATTTTTCATTAAGGACTAATTCAATTTTGTTCTTCACACCAAGAGTCACTCATCATAAATCTACTCAAAAAATGATAGTTGTTAGCTTCAAGAATGGGAGACACAAGATTGGTCGCATGGTTTTTACTTGAGTGCTTCTTGCTACCTTGAAACCAAAAGAATGTGCCAAATTTTCAAGGCTTTTTATTTTGAAAACTTTGTTAAGAAGATTGGTCATGTGTTGAGTGAGAATAATATCATTACATACTAAAGACTTCAAGATTAGTAATGTCACAAAATTTTTCATCAAGGATAAATTCAATTTTGTTCTTCACATTAAAAGTACTCATCATGACCTTACTCCAAAAAATGATAGTTTTTAAGAATGAAATACACAAGATTCATTGCATGGTTTTTACTTGAGTGAAGATTCAATAAATTATAAATAGAAACAATTTCATTTGTTATTCATATAAGGTTACAAACAAAAGCAACATCGAAAAAAAAAAAATGATGTGAACATGTAATAATTACTTTGGAAAAAAAGAGAACTTTGATACCATATAACATAAGAAAGGTTCTCTACTTCATCATAATTTTCTTGAGGAAAACTCAATGTTAAATAATGAATGAATGAAAGACAAATAGAATAAGAATAAAAAACAAAAACAAAATAATATTTATGAAAAATTAATGTACAAACAGTACAATCAAAAGCTAAATATATATACAAAAGAAAAGAAAAACTAAAGCAATTGTTAGATGAGAGTTTATTAAAAGTTTTTTTATAACATTATAATTTAGCTACTAAATTTTTGTATTATCTATTAACTATATTATTAATGAATAATTTAACTTAATTTTTCAAATGTTCAATGTCATCTTATCTAAAAATAGTTTAGGTTATCAATCCCTAATAACTCTAAGTTACCTACATTTAGGACAATATGTGAATATGTGGTAGTTAATACACCTTTTTCTTCTCTCTCTCTATATATATATATATAGTTTTGGTATATTATATTTCTAGACTATAAATTGTGCATTTTCAAACTAGAAGAACGAAAAATAGGGTATCTTTTTTAGATAAACTCAATTTAAACTTCAAAATGAAGAGAAATAATATCTTTTAATGTTGTTACTTTTTTAAAATTATTTATTGTATGGACCAGTTGCCTCTTTCTCATTTTTGCATGTACCTAAATCTATCCATAAATTATTTACATGAAAAAAGTCACTGTAAAATAAAATTTGACCTCACTTTTATCTTGTGTTGATACAACTATTCAAAAAAAATTTGAGGGTACGGATAATTATATAAAATCATGTTTATTTCAAAAGATCAACTATGAAAAACGCAGACGAATTTGCAAAACAATCAGATAATTCAATCTAGTCTAAAATAAAAAGATTTGCGTTGATTCATTCACGTTTTACCATTTTATCCTCCAATTTTGTTGCACATATTAATACAGATTATATATATATATATATATATATATATATATATATATATTTTATTTTTTTTTTTATATATTATATATATATATATATATATATATATATATATATATATATATAAAATATAAAATAAAAGATAAAATGTTGTTATATTTAAAATGAAAATTTAAAAGTAAACCTTTAATAATATTTATCAATAATAGTAAGTTTATATATAGATTATCATAAATATTTTGTTATTTTTCATTTCTCTGATAAATTTATTTTAAAATGATGTACTTTTAAGCTTTTTATCCGTTTTTATTGATTTTTGAACTGTTTCCTAATGTTATGTTTGTTTATGTTGATACAACAATTCAAACAAATTTAAAGGCACATATAGTAATACGAAATCATGTTCGTTTCAAAAGTTCAGCGATGAAAAACTCAGACATAATTCGATCTCGCCTCAAATAAAAAGATTTGCGTTGATTCATTCACTTTTTACTATTTTATCTTTAAATTTTGTTGCACATATTTTAATATAGATTATATATATATATATATATTAATAAATATAAATATAAATATATATTATTATATTATTTATTATATATTATTTAATATTATAATTTATTATTTATATATAATAATATTAATAATATATAAAAATTAAAATATCTATAACTATTTGTAATAATTAAAATATTATTAAAAATATAATAATTAATATATTAAATTATAATAATTAACGATGCATGTAAAATAAATATTATTAATAATTAATATGTTTATAATAATTAATAATAACTGAAATATTGTTAAAAAATAATATATATATATATATATAATAATTAATAATAATAAAAATATATAAATATGTATAATAATTAAAATATTGTTAAATTTTAATGTTTTTATCTCATTTAATAATTATTTAATTTTTTTTATCATCAAGGATATTTTGGTAATTTTCAAATTATATCTACTAAAACATTCTTTTAATATATCACTTCACTCAAATCACTCATTAACTTCCATAAAACTTATCTCCAAATTCATTCACTTTATCCTCTAAATTCATTAATGTTGTGTTCGTTTTAAGGAGAGATGAAATGCGAGGAAAGAAATCAGAATTTCTATGATGTTCGCTTAAGGGTATGTGCGCAGATGGTAGAGCGAGTATGCCATCACATTTTTAATCGCGGGTTATATGTGAAGATTTGGTGGGAATGGGTTGGGGTATTACATATTTACCCTTGTCATCTCTCTCACGTGTCATACATGGTATGGATCGGATACGTGGTCAACTGGATCAGATACGTGATGAGGCTGGATCGAATACAGGCAACCTAGATCGAATACCATTTGCGTGGATTGGATACGAGTGCGTGGTGTGGATTGGATACCTTCTATGGGATCGAATACGGTGTGTTTTGTGTCCTTTTCAGATCCGATCTTCCTCCCTCTCGCCATGGCTGCTTGGTTTCATGATGTTTGATTTTTTTTTTTGTGCAGGAGGTGGTCGAACACAACAATGCAGGGGATTCAAGAGGTGTTCTTGCACGAGTTTAAAGGCTTAGGACGTCTTATAACTGTGGTGGCTGACCTATTGTTGTGTTTAAAAAAATTAAGAAATTAATTTACAATACTAATTTAACTAAGGGCTAAATGGTAATTTGATTATTATTTCTAATAGAACATATTTTTTAATCTATCACAAACTTTCAAATCTTTCTCAAACTTTCACAAAAATTACTTCTAAATTTACTCACCATCACTTCTAAATCCCTTAAAAAAAACAACACAAATTTCACTCTTAAATCAACTCAAACCCATCCACTCACTCTCTCTCAATCACTCTCCTCCAAGTGAACACAGCCTAAAGAAAATACACATATTCATCCACTCAAATCCACACAAATCCATCTTTCCACACTCTCCCAAATTCATCTTATGAAGTGAACACAACCTTAAGGTTTACTTATAACAATAAAAATAATTAACCTTCAATATTTTATTGTCAAAGACGAATTAGCCATATTAACTTATAAATTCTTAAAACTAATTATATGTTATAGTCAATGAATATAACTTTTATAAATTCTTAAAACTAATTATATGTTATAGTCGATGAATATAACTTTAAATTTTTTTGAACAACTACATGAAGTGTTTCTCTAAATAAACCGCAGTAAAGGAGGGATACCCTTTACCTATTTAGACTTACAACTAGGGGGTAATCATAGGAAGAGAGCTTTTGGAAAAGGTATGTTACAAGAGATTAGAAAGAAATTATATATGTGGAGAGGAAAGTTTTGTCATTTAAGAGGCATTTTATATGGGGTTGGGTACATGATCATAGGAAGATAGCATGAGTAAATTGAGATAAATTATGTAAGCCAAATCATGAGGATGATTCAGGAGCTAGAGACTTAGAAACTTTCAAAATGGCCTTATATTTCATAACACATAAATGGGAAAACAATAATAATGCAATATATCCCTAAAAAAAGAAAATATTACCTTTCCTTTATTATTTTTAATGTAATATTGGAAGCATTATTAATAATATTTTTTTACTTAGATATCGTATGATTGTAATGGAAAACTTCGTAAATTGACCAGTTAATGCTACAAAATATGATAAATTTTGGTATCCACAAGCCACACCACTGAAATTAGTTAGATATAAAAGAATAGCAATCGAATTGTCAGAATCCTTAGATGTTTTAATGGAAAACTTTGGAACTTTCATGACTCCTTCAGAAAAAGTTTTCATATTGGGACATTTAACTACCTTGACCATTTTTAAACATGGGCATTGCAGAGTGGCGTTCCCCGAATAAAAGCTTACAAGTCTTGGCAATGATTTCAGCTTGATTGATTTGAGTCGTTCAAATACCATCTCAGCACAACCATCTTCATTTTCATGTTTAATAATTTCTTTCATTGATTCACAACTCTTTATGATTAGGGTCTCAAGTTTCACCAAACTTTTGACGGTTGCAGATGTGAATAAATACTCCATCCTTTCACACTGTTAGGGATATATATGTATGCATGGACTTCTGTTATGCAGTCTGTTACGTCTGCATATTTCTGTTATCCATGTATTACTATATATAAACCTTTGTATCCTTCTCCTATGAAACAACATTCATTCTAACAGTTTCTCTTTCATGCTTTCTTCTTCCATCACTTTGCCTAAACCTTACATGGTATCAAAGCTATTTTTTTTTCTTTCCTCATGTCTTCCGCTACTGTTAATTCTGGTGTTTCCCACTCTTCCCCATCTATGGCTTCTTCCCTCAGCCCACACACGTTCAATTCTCCTATTAGCCTCAAACTTGACGAAGATAATTTCTTGATATGGAAACATCAAGTCTTGGCTACTATTGATGGTCTTCAGCTGATGCGGTTTCTTGACGGATCTCCCTCCCCACCAAAATATGTTGATCCTGAGGCGGAAACAAGTGCTACTGTCAACTCGGTTTACCTTCATCATCATCAACAAGATCGTCTCATTGTGGCATGGCTTCTGGCCTCCATGTCAAACACTATGCTCACAAAAATGGTTGGTTTAAACACCTCTCATCAAATCTGGCAAAAGCTCAATGTGTATTACACTAGTCAGTCACGTGCAAGAATCAAGAAATTGAAAACTCAACTCAAAAGCACCAAGAAGGATAAGTCCATTTCCGTGTACGTTCTTGACATCAAGAAACTCGTCGACGCTCTTGCAGCTATTGGTTCACCTATCACAGAAGATGATCACATTGAATACATTCTTGATGGTCTTCCTGAAGATTATGATGGGTTTGTCACCTCTATTTTATCTCGCCATGAACCCTACACCGTAGAAGAAATTGAAGCTTTGCTTCTCGCTCAAGAAGAGTGGTTCGAAAAACATAGGAGCACTGACATTCTTCCACAAGCAAATGTTTCTACATCATCTTGGACCAGTTCATCGCAAGGAAGGGTGTCCGAACGTGGTGGCCGCTCTCGTTCAAGATCCTCGTCTAACCGTGGCGGGCGTTCTTTCCCTTCAAGACAACAATCTCGCCAGCCATGGCAACCCCAACAATCCTCCTCGCAAACTAACAATAGAGTTCAATGCCAACTTTGCTCCAAGTTTGGTCATCTTGTTGCTGAATGTTGGCACAGATTCAATCGTGATTTTCAACCACAGATACAAATGCATAATTCCCAGGTTTCATCTACCAATTCTGACATTTATGATCAACTTTCTAATGTCTCTTGCTTCTCTGATCCTCTATGGTACCCCGATAGTGGGGCCTCACACCATATTACCAATGATACAAATAATTACAACACTAAAACTTCTTACACTGGTTCTGAACAAATCAAATTAGGCAATGGTGCAGGTTTGCAAATCGCTCACATTGGTTCTACAAATCTTTCTACCACTTCGCGTTCTTCTTGCTTTGTTTTAAACAAACTTTTACATGTTCCCACTGTTACGAAAAACTTGTTAAGCGTATCTCAATTTGCTAGAGACAACAAAGTTTTCTTTGAGTTCTTTCCTGACTATTGTTTTGTCAAAAATCAGGAAACCAAGGAGGTTCTTCTCAAAGGAGTTCTTAAAGAAGGCATCTATGTGTTTCCCACCTTGTAACACGCATCAAAGTCTTCTCCAACGTTGTATCATTCCTCTGTCTCTGCGAAGACTAACTCTGTTAAGCTTTGGCACGCTCGCATGGGTCACGCTTCATTCCAAACCATCAAACGCATACTGCATCACTGTAACATCTTTGCCAATACTACTTCTAGTTTTTGCGATTCTTGTGCTGTTTCTAAAATTCATCAATTACCTTATGTTCCATCTCAAACTCAGTATATGCATCCCCTTGAATCAATGTATATGGATATTTGGGGACCTTCCCATGTTTGTTCTATAAATGGTGATCGATACTATCTTTCGTTTGTTGATGCATATTCTAAATATACTTGGATTTACCTTTTGCATGCTAAATCTCAAGTTTTAGATGTCTTTCGAAAATACAAATTATTTGTAGAAAATCAGTTTGACTGTAAAATCAAAGCCTTATAAAGTGATAATGCTCGTGAGTTCTTGCATTTCGACAACTTTCTTGCTTCCTTTGGCATCCACCATCGTTATATTTGTGCACACACACATCAATAAAATGGTAATGTGGAAAGGAAGCATCGCCATATCGTTGAAACTGGTTTAAGTATTCTTGCTCACGCAGGCTTGCCTTTAAAATACTGGAATTACGCTTTTCAAACTGTTGTCTTCATTATTAATAATCCTCCTACATCCACCTTGAACTATAAAACACCTCATGCTATTCTTTATAAGCGTGATTCAAATTACAATATGTTTCGTATCTTTGGTTGTATATGCTACCCCTTGCTTAGACCATATAATAGGAATAAGTTTGACTTCAAATCGCATGTTTGTCTGTTTCTGGGTTACTCTATAAATAAAAAAGGTTTATTTGTTTGCATCCTAGTGGCAAGATATACATTTCTCGTGATGTTCTATTTGATGAATATAAATTTCCATATAAAAGTACAACTAATATTTTTGAAAATTCCTCATTACCATCTCCTGTTTCACCTCACGCACATTCATCCCTTTTACTGCTTCCTACACCCCCGTCTCACTCTCATGAACCCAATGATCACCACCCATCCATTATATCTCAAACTCCTCACCCACTCATTTCTTCTCCTAATACCATCAATACTCCAAATAGTCACTCCTCCTCCCCTCTTAATGATAACTCAAGTGATAATTCTTCTGTACCCGTTATAACCTCTTCTACAAATCATGCTTCCACTCTCAATGTACATCCCATGACAACAAGAGCAAAGTCTGGCATATCAAAGCCCAAGGTCTGGACTGTAACTACTACAGACACTGTGCCTCGTACTCCTCAGGTTGCCATTGATGATCCAGAATGGAAACATGCTATGGAGCTTGAATACAACGCTCTCATCAAAAACAACACATGGACCCTTGTTGATCCTCCTCTAGGAGTTCACATTATTAGTTGCAAGTGGATTTTTAAAAATAAATATAATTCAGATGGGTCTCTGCAACGACGAAAAGCCCGATTGTTAGCTCGTGGTTTCAATCAGATAGAAGGAATTGATTATTTCGATACGTTTAGTCCCGTGGTTAAACTTGTGACAATCAGGGTCGTTCTCTCGCTTGCCATATCTCATGCTTGGCCTATTCATCAACTGGACGTAAACAACGCCTTCCTCAATGGTGAACTTAATGAAATTGTATATATGGATCAATCCTTTGGTTTTTCCTCCAACTCACATCAAGTTTGTCGCCTACACAAAGCCATCTATGGGTTGAAACAGGCTCCTCAACCCTGGTATCAAAAATTAAGCAACACTCTGGTGCAACTGGGTTTTAAACCCACTATATCTGACCCCTCTCTCTTCACTCTTACTAATTCCAAATTTGTTCTACATATATTAATTTACGTTGATGACATTCTCATTACAGGTTCCTCATCACAAGCTATTAAGAATCTCATCACTACTTTAAACAATTCATTCTCGCTCAAAGATCTGGGACGCCTTCACTACTTTCTTGGTATTGAGGCTCATTGGACACCTGATGGCTCATTACTTCTCAGTCAAACCAAATATATCCACCAACTTCTCCAAAAGCCAACATGGTCAACGCAAATTCCCAACCTTCACCTATGGTCTCATCGCCTAAACTCACCGCAGATGGATCCACAGTTTTTCAAGATCCAACTCTCTTTCGGCAAGTTGTTGGTGCTCTCCAGTACTTGACGTTCACTCGCCCTGATATCACGTTTGCTGTTAATAAAGTCTCACAGTATATGCACAACCCTCAACTTCATCATTGGAAGGCTGTCAAGCGGATCCTTCGGTACGTTGCCGGTACTCACTCCCATGGTCTTCGTTTCACATCCTGCAAAAGCTTCTCTGTCCACGCCTTTGCTGATGCCGATTGGGGGTCAGACACTGATGACCGCAAATCAACCACTAGGTTCTGTATATACTTAGGTTCTAATCTTATCACTTGGTCATCGAAGAAACAACACGTTGTCTCTCGCAGCAGCACAAAAGCTGAGTCACGAAGTATCGCCGCTGTCGCTACTGATGTTTCCTGACTTTGTAACCTTCTTTGTGAACTCAATCTTCAACCAACCACTCCCACAATTTATTCTAACAACCTTGGTGCCGTTCTGCTCACCGCCAACCCTGTTATGCATTCTAAAACCAAACACTTCGCTCTCGATGTCCACTATGTTCGCGATCTCGTCCACAAACAACAACTATGTATTCGTCATATACCTGCTCGTTATCAGATCGCCGATGTTTTCACCAAAGCTCTATCCGGTTCCTCGTTTCTAGCTTTTCGTGATAAACTTCGTGTGTCTGCTTTACAACCTCCACCCTAAGTTTAAGGAGGGCGTGTTAGGGATATATATGTATGCATGGGCTTCTGTTATGCAGTCTGTTATGCACTCTGTTACGTCTGCATATTTCTGTTATCCATGTGTTACTATATATAAACCTTTGTATCCTTCTCTGTTGGGAATAGTCCAAGTGTGAGTCAAAGTCCCACATTGGATAGAAAAGACAAAGTTAAACACTATATAAGAATAAAGGCCCATAACAACATTGCCTTAAGGTTTTGGTGTAAAAGTGGTGTCTAA
>Ga0209589_1006322_pt1 | contig 19668 bp, 10 predicted proteins | sample CowpeawhiteBW_FD_187525 | JGI IMG/M metagenome (GOLD analysis project Ga0209589, IMG submission 187525) | Root nodule microbial communities of legume samples collected from California USA - Cow pea white BW (SPAdes) (version 2) | ecosystem: Host-associated > Plants > Roots > Nodule | place: USA... | reverse complement strand
ATATATATTTTATTTAAAAAAAATATTTTTAATATATATATATATATATATATATATATATATATATATATATATATATATATATTAAACATTCATTTAAGTTTGCATCCCGTCTAAATTCGTATTTGAAAAGGGAAAATTCTCGGATCAATAATTTTGTGACTTTATTTTTAGAAAAGATCAAGTAAAGTCATGTGACAATTATTTTCAATTTGTTCATATGTGGTTATCGATTGACCATTGTATAAGATGCGACGAAAGGTGAAAAATAAATCTTTAACATGATTTAACTAATTTGATGATAAATAAAGAGAATTTTTTCAACTCACTTATATGGATAACATAAAATAACAAGTTCCTCATGTAACATATTTCTTATATTTCATATCTCTTGTATTTTCACAATCTCTACAGATTTCTGACCCTCATAATATTTGATATTGTAATTATATGATCCCTAACATTTTATATTGTAATATGACTCAGAAAACTTTATAAGTCTACATCCTAATAAAGTTCATATCAAACTCTCAAAATCAAAATACTATGTTAAGCGAATGTTTACAATATATAATTTAAACTTTCATATGTAATTATTAAATTAGACGTGGTAGATACTTTATAAAGTAATAAATTTGAAGAAATTTATGTAAAAACATTTTGACACACTATGTTGAACTAATATTAGGGTGTATTTCTTCAAACTTTTAATCATTACTGGTAAATTTTTTACACTTAGTTTTAATTATATTTAATTTTTTTCGACACAGTATACATAAATTTATGTTAAAAACATATATAATAAGTTTAATAAAAAAATATTTATAATAATAATAATGAAAGATTGACATAAATATAAATATAGGAATTGTTGACATAAACATAAACTGAGAATAAAATAAAACGGATATGCATCATCTAGAATCCACTTTTTAGATAATAGCAACTAATTTACGGCTAATACTTATTTTTTGAAAGACGTAAAACTCCACATTACCAAGACACTTCTCGAGAAAGACATGCAATTCTAAAAAATTAAATTAGTTAATAAAAGTAATACAAACTATAACTGATGATAAAGTGTAGGCATTGACAAGTAAGGAATCATGGCTGAACTTTGTGCCTTAAATTAAAAAGTTGTATATGTAACAAAAACTGAATACTAGTATCAACTTTTCCAATACGTACCCACTGTCCTCGATTATAATATAGTAAAATTTGGTATACATAAAAGAGAAAAAGTAAACTAAAGTCGAAATTAAAAGGAAAAAGAATATAGTAATTGTCACAAAAGCACTTTTGCTTGTGCAGGTTCTAAGCCCGTTTTCCATCCGAGGTCGAATAGGCAATAATTTTTTATCAACGGAATATTTTAAATGCCTTGCTTGTGTGTATATACTTATTTTTTAAAAGTGAACGGCTCATGGAATGAATTAAGACATTGCTTAATATTCAATTGTTTAATAGGAGTGGAAGTTAAGTTGGCAATGATAAAATTATTTTAATACTTAAAACTAATATGTATCATATCGCAATTTCATGATATATACAAAGTTAAATTATAAAATAAACTCTTATCGACATTTTATATATATATATATATATATATATATATATATATATATATATATATATATAAACATGACAAGAACCGGCTCATATAACTCTTTAACCACACACACATATCTGTGTGAGGGGAATGGAATGGAATCACACGCAGTTATGCGTCTAAATATTGGTTTAAACAAAGAATCTGAAAATGTTTAAGTGGCATTATAGAAGTATAGAATATGTGCCACTTAATTTACTTCACCCCCTTCTCATCTTCTTCCTTTAACAACCAACAAAACCATGCCTTCATTTCTATCAAAACCACTTTCATTATGTTTCCCAACTTGGACCTCATTCTGCTCACTCTTCTCCATGCCTCATTCGTCATCTTCGTTCTTCTCCTCCTTATCTTCATCATCTTTTTTCTTCTCTCACTCGCATTCTTTCTCGCTCTCTCTTCACTTTTCCTATTTGATTTCCACCATTGTTCTTCACTCCTTTCCCAGTATTTCAACATGGTGAAGGATGATCTTCAACTGGCTCTCGTTCTTCTTATCGTTTTCTTCACCCATCAAGCTCTTGATTTTGTAACTGTCTCAAAACCCTGGCACAAACGCAACAGGCTCGGTGAATTCGGAGTGAAGCCACAGAAATGTTCCAAAAGATATCACATTCATGGCTACACTCTACAATAAGGTCATCAACAACAACACCATCGTTGTCAACATACAAATTCTACGTTATGTCTCCAATGTTCGGACGAGGTTTTTTTGTAAGAATTTATTCATGAAAATGACGTCGAAAATTAAAATTGATTTTTTTTTTTTGTAAAAATTAAAAGTGATTTTTGTATTAGGTTAATCATTGAAAGTTTTATTACTACTTTCTTTAAATTTTTAATTTTTTTATATATATAAACTAATTTTAATTTATAATTTTTTTTTCTAAATTCTTGAGAAAAAGCTCGTCCAAATAAATAAATTGTGTGTCATCCTTACATTTCATGTAAATATTGTAAATTAATAATGCCACTCACATTGAGTCCCAAGTTTTATTGTGTTTGATAATTTGTACCATGAAGCAACATAATGTGTTGCAACCATATAGCTATTTTGGCTGTTTCAAGAGTAGGGCACAGAGAAGGAGTAAGAGATCAATATTCTGTTTTTAGAGTTCAAATTTATATTTAGGACCAACTTTTACATGCTCTGTACAAATATACCTGATGCAATTATTTTCATCCTGTGGAGATACTTCAATAAAATTTCTCAATTATAATTTATAGCAGTCTTATTCATATTCTGTTATTATTTTAATAATGAAAGTGTTCATGCTATGTTTTAAATTATTTTATGACATATAAGAGTTCGGAATTAACTAAAACAAATAAAAGAATAATTTCTTAAGGAATTACTTTAATCTACATTTTTTTACATATTTCAAACTTATATAAATATATTATTACTTGTGTTATTTTAAATTTAACAATTAATTGTTGGACCAACCAACTTTACCATATATAATATGCTTACTTAACAGATATTAACTAAATATTAACTTTCAAATAACACTTACGTTTATCCAAGAAGTAATTTAAATACAGTCAGTCTCCACCCATTATAGAATAAAGTAATCATGAATAACAAATTATACTATCATTAAGTATAAGTATAGATATTAAATAAAATCATATCGGAAAGATATGGATTTAAGTTTTTTTTTTCTTATGAATCCATGGCATTTTACGTATTTTTACATCTTAACTATTTTTACAGTACACTAATCATTTGTCACCATATACAAACATTTATAAATAAAAGAATAAAAAATAAAAGAAACATGGGTTCAAAATAAATATATGTAATAAAAAATAGTGCAACTGCACATTCTGCTATAAACAGATTTGACCTCAATCCATCACATATTGCAAAATATGAGAAATATAAGAAAAGAAGAAAAGAAGAAAATCTTGGGTCTCGTATAAGATGTAAAGCATCAGAGTTGGTATAGCAAGTTATATGAACCAGTCCTAGATTGAGAAACTTAACACACAATGTAGTTGGTATAGCAAGCTATATGAACCACAACACTTAGTGTGATTTAGTGGTTTACCAATCACAATACACCCCAACAATTCTTGCTACTAACATTATGTTGCGCTTACTAGGCCATGCGCGTGCCCGGTATTCATGAGTGCTCTAGAGATCATGTCAAGATCTCATACAAGCGGCCCCACTCGACACTCATATAGGTGATTTCATCAAGTGTATGTTGCAAATCATACACCACCTTTAAAGGATATGAAAATCATTAAAACTTTGTTTAAACTAAAATTCTTACACCACGTAAAATTTTAATTACAAAGTTTAACCTCGCAACAATGCAGTCTCTAGCACTTTCACACATACCATAGGAATGGACATAATTGATTAAAATCAATTTAGTGCTATCAGAACTAATAAGTGACTTGTTTTTACCTATATGAACCTTATTCATGGGTCTTCAATCACAAAGGTTGGGTTGCCATCACTTGTTTGTTTGCAAGTGGCTTAAGTCTCATTCCCCTCTATGTTTCTAAAATCATATTTCATCCTAGGATTTTGTTAGGGAATTAGCTAGATTCCATTCTGACTTCACATACTTGATGGAAATTTTTCCACTCTTTAGTAGCTACTCCTGATTGGCAATCACAATGTATTTTAATTTATAGTGGAATGTTAGCTAAGAAGTTCGTCAACTACTCAGCTTCACTATCAGCCATTTCAAGAGCAACAAACTCATATTTTATTATTGATCTAGTCATCATTGTTTTTCTGGTTGATCTCCATGTAATCACACTACTCCCAAGTGCGAATACATAACCACTAGTGGATTTTGTCTCATCTGAATCAGAAATCCAATTAGCATCACTATACCTTTCTAGTACAACGGGAAATCCACTATATTCAATGACATATTCAATTTAATCTCTTATGTATCTCATAAGCGCATCTCAATATATCTACCTACTACGTAAGCAATATATAGTATAGGAAGGCTCATCAAAAGCAGTAAGCTCCCAATTATCTAGGCATACTAAGGTTGAGAAAAATAATTCTGCTCTATTTTCTTTCTTTAATAGAGAATTAGTATCATAAGGGATAAGTCATAATTTCTAAATTTTCTAAAATGTTTCTCAAGTATAGTTTTAGGATAGTAATATATTATCTCTCTTCCTTATGATTCTAACTTCTAAAATCACATTGACTTCACTCACATATAAATATATAATGACATATTCTCTATTTTCAAGTACTACCACCATCATCATTGGTTGAAAGTCATCTCAATCAATGAATGTTTTTCCCTTTAAAAAATGTTCACTCCAATGAAATTTTTATAGCAATTTACAAGCATTACCTGCACCTCCACAGTCTGTCTTACATGTTATTGGTAACATTTTTTACTACATCAAGCTCTCCTTGATATTAGCCTCCAACCACGTGCAAGCATATGCTCCTCTCACATCTTTTAGAACAAAGTTGTATATTGCAACATCAACAACATTTTGGACATGAAAGGATATTATTATTATTATTATTATTATTATTATTATTATTATTATTATTTTCTTTCAGCTCAAACCAAAGTTAAGAACCCCTCTCTTTTCTATATCATCAAAACAAGAATGCCATCCACGAGAAGAACATCGCATTCTGATTGCCACAACCTATTAACTCTTCGACAATAATGGTGTCACAAAGATATGTGCGGTTCCGCTAGCATATCGAAGGAGGCTTGCAGTGTGGGTTCTGCGTCATCCATCGCTTCCTCGCGCCAACAAATAACATAGTGACCACCGTCATGCGCCTTCACCAACCACCATCATGCCAGTGACGTCGGGGCCATCGTAACTAGAGCCATTGTCGTTGCCAGACCCTTGTTAGACTAAGTACGTCCCCTTCAAAGTAACATTGTCGCCTTCGCACCAGTTGTCACATCCATCTCGTGCTTCCGCTCCATTTCACACAACCTTCATCTCCCTTTAGTGCGCAAGAGAAGGGAACAACTCCAACTCCAATTGGAACTTCTCTTGCAATTGTGTTCCTTCGTCAGTCTTAGCAGAATCACCCTCTTCTCCGCCCTTGCGTCATTTGAATGTCGCTGCCACCATTGTGGCCTCCCCCACGCGTACCGTTAGAATCTTTAGCTCTGCCAAGATCGTGCTTGACGAGGAACTTCCATCCCTCAATTCCCTCCATTGTTTTGAAGTTGGTGATTTTAATTTAATAATGGAGAAGTGAAAAAAGTGGGGCCCTATAATGTATCCTTCAATTTGAATGAAATATCAAAATTAATGCTTATGACTTTGTGTATGTACGTCTGATGCAGAAAAAGGAACTTGGATAAAGAATCACTTAGGTTACAAACAGCGTACGAAAGAAATTGAAAAAGTTGTCTCATATTTGCAAGTACGACCCATTTTGTTTCTCACGTCTTTCATTGGCATTAATGGGCATTATATGCAAACCTGACACTAACAATGAAATAAACTTCTTATCTTTCTCTCAGGATTTTATCTCTTCTCATCAAGAATAAATTCTAATCAAGGATAAATCCTTAAGATTGTAGTAAAAAATTTATGAGAACACGAACACGTAAATTCCTGAGGCTTGTTGAAACACTGCCCTTAAGGATTTATCCATAGTGTATGCGTAAATCCCTTAGGGTACAACGGGAAAATCTTATATATACCCCCAGGATAAAAGAAACTAGCAAGATAAGCTCTTTTAAAGAGTATGAATAATCCAATATAATAGAAGAAATATATAAAGGAAGAAGAGAACAAAGAAACCAAGAGAGAAAGAGATATGAGTTGAATTGTGTCTCTATTGGAGAGCACCAGATCACCTTTTTATAGGTGTGAACAAGGGATGGAGATGGGTTAAAATCCCTTGGCTCATGATGAAAATCTTGTAATAGCTCAACAACGATCATATTGTTGTAAATACCAATCGAATATACTTTAGCTATAATGGTCAAAGTGCAACTACATATTTTGCAATAAACAGATTTTACAACAGTAACAAGGATCGTATTCTGTCATACCAACTGTACTAAATTCGATTTTCCAAACCTATAGTAGTCAATTTATATATATTAACTACCTTACTGATAAATATGTTAAACATCTAAACTTTCATATTTCTACAAATTTCCAAACATTCATTACACATTCCTTTAAAAGAACAAGGAACAATTTACATAGAAGAAAATGTTTTGCATAACATTATTGAATTGATTTTTAGCCAAACATGCTAGATGATAACCAATCAACTTACAAATGCTCAATTTTCAAAATAGGACCTATAATTTCTGCTCAATTTTCTAATCTAATTGCATCTTTTTGGATTGTGTTTAGTGTGTAATTTCTTGGTTTTAGAACAAATTTGGCTTTTAGAGTAAACTTCCTTGTTTTTACAATTTTTTTATGGAGTGTTTTTAGCTAGAATTTTCATTTAATTCTAGTTTTGGTGAATTATAGCTTAGTAAATAATAAAAATCCCATTTAATTCCTTGTTATTGAGTAGATTTTAAGTTCTTCTTTGGTTAATTTTGCTTTAGTCATTGTATTTGATCTAGTTTAGCTTTATTTCTTAAATTACATTTTAGATAATTAAAGAGTAGTTAATTTTATTTGTGATAGTTTTACAATTAATCTTATTATTCTAATTTCTTTAATGCAAACTCTCAATTCTACATTGTTTTTATGTTTTGATTCGTTATTTTGCTTTGTTTTTGTTAACACAAATGACTTTGATGAATGAAGATTTCATGAAGATATTGCATAACAACTTGATGAAGATATTGCATAATGACTTAATGAGGATATGGAGTATTGATAAAGACCTGATGGATTGATGAAGACTTGAAGAAAGGTTGTGGTAATCAAGCTTGATTTGTGTTTTATCTTACTATTGCATGAAGATCTTGAAGCTTGAAGATTGAAGTTTAACACAAAGACTATTTGACATAGTGTAGGTGTCTTATGTCTGGTTGTAGTCTTTTAGTCTGTTAAATGGGTTTTTAACAGATTAATTGACTGGTTGCGACAATGACATAGTTTAGGTGTCTTATGTCTGGTTGAGGTCTTTTAGTATGTTAAATGGGATTTTAATAGATTAATTGATTGGCTACTACAATTCTGTCATTAACATATTCAATCAACTGATCTAACTTAAGTCAAGTAAAATCAACAAATTGAATAGATAAATCAACCTGTTGAATATGCTAACAGACAGACTATTATAAAGCCTAGTTTATTAGAGAGATTAGTAACAATTGTGATTTTGAGCGTGAAATCAGTGTGAATACTCTGAAAATTCTCTCTCTAAACTATGTTGTTCATAAAGTGTTATTTGCAATCTTGGAGCGTTTTGCATGGTGTAAGCGACTTGGAGAAAAATGTTTGGTTGGCTAGGGTGAGTCATCTACAAGGTTTGGTCTTTCATAAGTTTCTAGGTGTTGCTTGGGGTGATTACAGGTTTGCAAGTGGGAGTGGTGTTGTGCTTTGTTGATATTCTTGTGGGATTCAATGGTCTTGGTGTAGTTTCACAATTTCAAAAGTGTAACCTTGGTGCATTTTGTAAAAATTTTGATATAATGAAGTGTTTAGCATTGATGTAGCTCAATTTTTAGTGAACCGGTATAAAAAGTCAATGTGCAGTTGTCTAATTTTCCTTTTTCTTATTTGTTCTTTAATAAAAAGTTTCAAGAAATTTGTTTTAAGCAATCTTTTTATGGTATTCTGGTGAATTGATGTAATTTGGAGTTGTAATTGTGTTTGTTATATGTATTGAAATCAATTTTGATTGGTTGTGCAAGTTGTTTATGAGTTTATCATGAATTGTGTTTTTCTGCACAATTTTCCTAATATTTCAATATGTTGAATTGATATTATAATCTATTGAATCATACTAGTTTATCTGTCTGATTGTTTGTTAAGTGAAATCAATCTGTTACCTCTGTTTTCAATCAATTGAAAATGTGTGTTCCAATAATGATTGCATGTTGATTCTTGGTCAATCTGATTTAAAGTAAGGGCTTTTGATAAATTCAAATTGAACCTAATTTTCAATCACAACCAATTCAACTCATTCTTCTTGTCTTAAAATCCCTTTAAGACTTACAATTTTAATATTACAAACTTGCTTGAGACATAACATGTGCATTTAATTACAGTTTTACATTCTAATTCAGTTCATTTCTAGTTTTAACATTTAGGTTTTCTAGTTCTTCCAAATTTAGAAATTTTTATTTTGTAGTGATTCCGAAGTGCAATTCTCAATTCTTTTATTTAGTTAGCATTGTTTTAAGTTTGTTTGCATTTTCATTTATTTCATTTCATTTGTTATGCAAAGACAAATCGCTAATTAAAGTTTATTGAAAAACATAATATGTTGGTACTTCATGACTTTGCTGCCAACTTTTATTCCAATAGTGAATCATGATTTTTTTTCTTTGTTTAACATTTTTGAATATTTCTCATGCATAATATTAATGAATCTAATAGATTAAATGCATTTGCATTATATATATATATATATATATATATATATATATATATATATATATATATATATATATATATATTATCTTTTATATATCAAGCCTAAAATAATTTGCTACAAAAAATATGATAAACATACATTTGTTGCTAAAATTGGTTTCTATGGTAACTTTGAGTATTTTTAGTTACTATTTAGTTTTGCATGCATATCATAAGTAGTTTTGGGTATTTATACTTTTTCCAACACTCATATATGCATAAATCTCATTTTTAGTTTATTGTGGCATTTTGTTGAACACTTTGTAAATTTTCAGTTTTCATGTAGGCATTTCACAAACACATTGTATTTTCTTATCTCTCTGTATTGTTTTATGTACTTCAAAACATGTTTAAATAGATTTGTTATCCCGTTTCATTCATTCATACATGATTTTCAGGCATTAGAATTCAATCTAAGAGATTAAACCAAATATTTCATATTCATTAACAATGCATTATCTCCAGTTTTAGATTTTTACTTTAGATATAGTTCATAAATAATTTGCATAGAATTTTAGGTTAATTTTAGTATAGTTTGAGTTTTATTTTTGTTCCGACCCGACCCAAGTTCGTTCAGTAGCATCGTTAGGAACAATATTTAAACTACACTTGACCTTAACTCTTAAGCGATGTGGGGCTTATTGGGTGTACCAGAAAAAGCCCCACAGTCGAGGGCAAAAGGAGTTGTCAGTCCCACAATGGGCGTCAATGTTCTGACCAGACCCAAGTCTATCCGAAAACATCGTTAGGAACGACGAGTGAGTTCCTGAGGTATTGTCCGCTTTAGAGCATGGAGCTCCATCGCGGTTATGTCCTTAAAAGGAGCCTTGGATGGTGGAGGGAGGAAGAAGTATTTAAACTACGCTTAACCTCAACTCCTAAGCAATATGGGGCTTATTGTGTGTACTAGAACAATTTTTGTATTTCTTTGGATTGATTAGTTACTACTCTACTATGTAAAAAGAGGGAAACTAGGATTTTTGTTTAATCTCTATGCGACTAGAATGTTACACAAACCAGCACATGTAACAATAACTTTGGAAAACCACAAGTCATACCATCAATGTTCACCTTAACCCATCCAACAAAAAAATACAGAAGATTTGCTTATAAATAATGTGTATTCCCAATGTAGTATTAATATCAAAAAATTTCAAAACAGAAAAATCAAACATATCATTACTCATATTTTTTTCTAGAACCATTCCCAATCAATCAAACATAACTCGTTATACTATGCATCGTAACCTACACAAAAATCTTATAGCGAAATCATTCATGGTTTCACCTCCTCCATATCATCCAAATTGTAAAAGTCATTGTTACTAATGAAATCAATTTTAACAAAACATTTCTAAGAAGCTTTAGAAAATAAATTAAATGATCCATGGAAAACCAAACCAGTTATGAAAAAGACCCTACAACCAACCAAACCAGTTATGAAAAAGATCCATGGAAAATCAATTAAAAGAACCACTACAACAAAACATTAAAAAAAAAATAATGAATAGACTCATTGTCTTCTCTATATTAGAGCACAAAAGAACCCCCTTACACTAAACCTCCATATCAATAGGCAACCGCATATATATATATAAATATAAATAAATATATATATATATATATAAATATATATATATATATATATATATATATATATATATATATATATCAACAAATTAAATATTTGTTGTGTGCTTGATTTATTCTATAACTAAACACTCTAGTTTCGTAATTAAGGCTCTATTCAACTCCCTTCTAGGTTTTGTTGATGTATCAATTTAACCTAAACAATATTTCTTGAAGAGTACCACATTTAGTATGAGTTCAATCTTCTATGTCCATACACTATATACAATTTTTTTTTAAAAGAGACACATAAATTTCTCTTATCTATCACTCAAATACTTTTCAACTATAATTTAAACCAGTTGTGATATTAAAATCATTACGTAGAATTTATTGTTCTCCATAAACAAAGAAATATTTTATCTATCCATAATATTGATCTTCGTAGAAAGCAATTTTGCATCAGAAATTCTAAGAATTATTTCAATTTTTATCTTGTAGTTGTGTTTACAAATTGCTAAAGTGAATAAAATGAGGAATGTGACTACTTTCAATGTGTTTTTTCTAAATTGTTTAAGATCCTATACGATTTCACCTTTTTTTAATTTTCAGGAAAGAGTTTGTACTACTTTAGTTTTTTTTATGACACAACATTTGAAGATGAACCTTGGTGATCTTCAATTGTATCCTAAAGTTCCAATCCTTAATTATGTTTGTCCATGCAGTTGAGCAATAGCATTGTTGATACAATGCACAAGCCCGAACACAAACTTTTAAAGAAATTGATGTTCCACAAAATCTTTTAAAAAGCTTTCATTAACATGTCAAACAATTATCTTATATCATAATTAACTATCACAATTTGATTAATCAATTATCATAAGTTATAATTGATTATGTTTTGTCTCGTTGAAATATTTCAAAGTCCATGTTTAATGAATCGATTATTGGTTTACTTAATCAATTATGTATCATAGGTCTTGGTTTTTCAAAACTGCATGTTTTTATCATTTAATCTATTATTGTTTTGTATAATTTATTTGGTGTTTACTTTTTGAATACTTAATCTTAACTTTCTTGAAGAATAATGAAGTTTAAATCCATTATTTTAATTTAGATTGGTCTAAATGGGATAAAATGAGCTTTAACTCAAAAACATTCACTAAAATCAGCTATTTAAGCTTTGTTAGACAATATGTATTATAGGTAGACAAAATGAACTAAATGTTTTAACAAGACAAATCTAATTAGAAGGTCTAGTGTATAAAATTTCTTTAGACAACTTAATGAAACATCCAAGAACTAAGTTTTGATGATTTAGTGTAGTTGAAGTGAAAGCAAACTCATAAATCGTTTATAAAGGATATAGGGATGAATAGTCTCTTGACCCTATAAATCATACTAGCATGATTGAATTGGTGAATCTCCTATCATTAAAAGAATCTAAGATCCTATGCTTGAAGAAGCAAGAAAGTGAATTGGAATACTATAAAAGATGATTATAGAAAAATTAGAAGTATTATACGTATTTACTTTATGTATTGTCTAACAATATCATCTGCTAAATGTATCGTATGATAAACTCTTCTAATGAGAATCATATTTACTTTATGTATTATTTGATAATATCTTTTGCTAAGTGAATCGTATGATAAACTCTTCTAATAAGACACATATAATGATATCATCAACTTTATATCGCCTGATATTTTGTCTAGTATGCTAGTATGTATTGTTTGATGAAATTGTCTACTAGTGACTCATAATTGTATCATTTGCTTTGTATTGTTGGGAGGACCTTGTCTACTGCATATTGTTTGACATATTAGGCGTCATTGGATCACTTTGATAAAGCCAAGTGCATGAAGATCTCATGTGATTGATGAAGATTGTTGAAGATTCGCTTAAAGATTGTGTTTCTAGTGTATTAAATCTAGAAATAATATGTAAAATGTAATGATTTGGTGTTATATCATGTTGGTAGGCTATTTGGCATAGGTCAGATGTCTTGTTAGCCTTAGTGTGTCTTTTATAATCTGTTAAAATGGGTTTTAATAGGTTAAAAGGTTTGTAGTATATAGTTTTTGGTATGAATGCATTTAATCAGTTGAATTATTTTTCAATCGACTGATTTCACTTAAGTCAATGAAATCTGCTAACTCTACGAAAAATTCAACCGACTGATTTCATTTAAACCAAACTATATATGTTGTGTTTTCGAGAGCAAAGGTGTAATTATAGACTTTAGAGAGCAAAAACTTGTCATTCATCACTGGAAAACTCTCTCTCTCTCTCTGCAATACACAATTGCAACATGTTGATTAAAGATTTTGGTTGATCTTGGAGGCATTTTGGCTTGTGACTAGCTTGAAGAACACATGTACGGTTGGCTAGGGAAAGCCACCATCAGGTTTGGTTGTTCTTATGCCTTTGGTTGTTTCCTGGTGTAATTTCAGGTCTGTAAGTGCGATTCTTGCAGGGTGTTTGTCTAGATTTTTGTATGAGTCAAAAATCTTGTGAATTTCTTTGTTCAAAAGTGTAATCTTTGTGTGTGATTTGTAAAACTTTTGAATATAGTGGTAACCAGGCTCAGGTTGTCCTTGTAAACTGGATGTAGCTCTATGATTGAGTGAACCAGTATAAAAACAATTGTGCAATTCTCTTTCCCTCATCTCACTCACTTTGAATCACTTTAAAAACTCAAGAAAACCAAGCAATCCATTCTTTGTGTGTTTTAATGCATTCTTGTGTAATCTGAGGTTGTATACTTGTTAGAAATATTGTTTGGAACAAGTCTTGTATGTAAAAGTTTGTTGTTTGAGTTAAATCTGAATTTTGCATTCTACATAAATTTCCCAGGTTTTTAGCCGACCTGATTTGTTTTTTAATCGATTGTTTCATAGCTCAAGAACACATTAGTCTGCTGTTTTATTTTATGTCCGATTGAAAGTGTATTGGTCTGCAGCTTTTACATTGTAATTCTCCAGTCTATTTGATTCAATTGAAAAGAGTTTTATGCTTTCGAAAAACTTTTAAATAGCCAATTCAACCCCCTTCTTGGCTTAAATCACCATTTCAAAACTAACAGTTATTATGTTATTCAACTTAATACTCTACTAACTTAAATTGATTTTTATCCCTTGCACGAAATCTTTACTAAATCTTTTCACATAAAGCTTTGTTGCACATACCTAAGTCCTACAACTAAAGTGGTTATTATGGATCTCCAACGTATCTAAGCGACAACTTAAGTCCATATAAAACTACTACAAAAGGTGAGCATTGCAAATCATCCATCTCACTACCATCTCATGCCATCAGCCATTCATTCCACTGCTTATTGTAACACCCCAAAATCTTATGGTACTAGATGTATTTCATATGTCTAATATATTGTTCATACATAAAAGAATTTCAAAATAAATTTCTTAGATATAAGACTCATTAAAATACATCTTTATAAACCTATCATTTGTAGATAATAAAACTTATATATATTATATATATATATATATATATATATATATATATATATATATATATATATATATATATATATATATTCTCTCGTACCAAGTTTACAATATATATTTACATCACGGTAATGCTCTAAGGGAAATGTAAATCTAAGTACATATAAAATTTCTCTTTGGACAACTTGAATGCGTCTACCCATTCTATTGTTGTGACTTCCTTGAAACGTATAATCTACTCTTATGTAGCATAAGCACAGGATCATAGCATAAACAAACAAAAACAAAACCACAAGGGTAAGTTAATATAAATAAATAGGCATACAAATTTTAACATGCAATTTTCCATCCATCACACATTCAATAATTAATATATATATATATATATATATATATATATATATATATATATATATATATATATATATATATATGAATATTTATCTATTAAGCATTTGAAACATGATGTTATGACTTACTTTTGGAAGATTTTGTGTAATGAACTAGACATTGAAGGTTCTACACTGTCATACTACATATATAATATAGGAATAAAGTTCTCTTTATACGATAGGGTTAGTTTCTATAACCAATTGAAAACAATTTTTTACATACCTAAATATCTTTCTCCACATGAGTCCAATTCGTCGCACTTACAATGTACACAAAGAGTAATTTCTTCCTTATAATCACTTCACATTATAAAACATACACAATAATTTAATTTCACATACTAGGCTTTATTTATGCTTTCACATACACATATTTTACATACGTATAATAATTCCACATTCCCAGTAGATTATGAGCTTAGTCTTGATTCTACTCGGTCTGACACCTCTTCCTCGAATCATCACATCATAAAAAGAGCACTCTAGATTTCCAAAGATTTTCCTTCCTTTCACATAATGTCCTTATATACTTGTTTAACAGAGATATTGTCTAAAAAGTATATCATCTAACAAATACGTCCCACCAGATGACTCAACACTTAATAGAACTTATTTCACCTATTGAGTATATTATTTGATAGATATACCCCATCAGACATCTCAACGCATAATAGAAAATGACTCGCCTAATGGGGTATTGTATGCCTATCTCATAAAATTGACAAGTACAAATGTTTGGCATTATCATCTTTTACTTAAACTTTCCTTCTTCAATATTTTGAAAGACATATCGTTTGATAAGTAAAAATGATTAAACTTAATTCAAATAATCTCAAACCCACACACTAATACTTTGTTCAAGACTATTCTCTAAAACTTTTTTCTACTTAACTCTAGAGTTTCCTACGATTATATCAGCTGACTCATTTAACTTGTTTTCTATTTTAAAATATATTTTCAGTCAATATAATAAGAGCTTAAACTTTCCTCTTTTCACACAATCACATTAACAACAAGTTTTATCAAATTTTATCAACCACAAACATCATTCTATCTTTCATCATATTCATCATAAACAAAAACTCACATTATTAAAACTTCTCAAATCAAACATACAATTAGAGAACAAATAGAAACAATCAAACTTACAAATACAATACCAAAGGGTTAGCTTCCCTATTTGGAAGTTCGCTCTTTACTTCTTTTTACTTTACTATTGAACTTCTTCACTGAACTCTCGATTTCTATTTTCAACGCTGTTTTAATTGAAAAATAGCCTTCTTCATCAGGATGATAATGATCACTTTTGATCCTCAATTAAAATAGTGAAATAGTCATAACATCATAGAGAAGTGAGAGAAAGTAGAGACAAATGTGTTTTAGAGAGAAGTTTAGGTCTATAAAGTGAAGCTTGATCACATTATTTTTCTTTTGTAGTTCAAATCTCTTCAATTAACAAGGTAATTGAGTTATACATCTTAATTACTTTCCCTCTCTCGTGGGCACATATCTCGTATACTCTAACTCATCCACTCTATCTATTCGTTAGTTGTTTGATCTAGATGCATCACCGCTCTACCTTTATTATATGTGTATTATCATTATCTACCTTCTTGATTCAGCCTATCTTCTCAGTTTAAAAACTTAGTGATTGAGCTTGTATCCAACCAAATAAAACATTTTAATGTAGTACTCAAGAGTTAACCCAAGGTCGTCTCCCAGTTGTAAGTATTGAAATGGTTGAACTGCCAAGAAGGGGGTGAATTGGCTAGTTAAAAAATATGGTAACTTTTAAAAGCCTAAAACAGTTTTCAATTGAATCAAATTAACCACCAAGTATGGATGCAAACACTCCTGGAATAGACACTTTTAATCGATTAAAAACAAAGATACCCTATTGACTTCATTAAATAGATACAATACTGATAGAATCAACAAATTAAATCACAAAAACAATTGACTGAAAAATTGAAAAAAATGCAGATATGCGAATTTGTGATTTAAGTCAAGAGCAATATGAAAGATCAATCAAGATAGGTTCAAATGAGTTAGACAAACATGAGTAATGATGTAGATAATGCAAGATCACACAAGAATGTCAAAAAGATGATTCTAATCAAAATTCTTTAAACTTTAAAGTGCAATACAAGTGAAAAGGGTTAGAGAAAAGAGCAATGCACAAGATTTTTATACTAGTTCACTCAAAACTAAGCTATATCCAGTTAGTCAAGGCAACCCGAGCTTGACTTTGCACTATTTCAAAAGATTTATAAAGTTTACAACATTACACTTTCAAAATATGCAAAAACACCACATAATGACTCTTGAATCACACAAAAATCACACCAGCACAGCAAGACACCTCTTGTAGACCTGGAAAACCAATAGGCACAACCTAAAAACTTGAGAAAGACCAAACCTCAATGATAGCACAACCTTGCCTACCAAAACCACCTTTTCCAAGCTTCAAACACCAAGAAAAATGTTTCAAGAATGATCCAAGATCAATCTTCAATAGTTGCACATTGTTTCATCACGAAAGAGAAAGAGTTCCACATATTCCAAACATTTTTCGCGCTAAAAAATGGTCTTCTCAACTCTTTTTCGAAAAATATAGCGTTTATAGTCAAACTATTATGAAATTCAATAGGTTGATTTTCAAAACAACCGGTTGATTTCACTTAACTTAAATGAAATTAGTCGATTACAAAATAAATCAACTAATTGAATATGTATCAGTTAAAACTACTATAGTAAACCTTTTAATCAGTTAAAAACCCATTCAACATATTAAAAGACACCATTTAACCTGTTGAAAAACATTTCAATAGATTAAAAAACACATATAAGACCTTATACATCTAATCAATGCAAAATGGTCTACAACATTAATTACAATCTTCAAGCTTATTTTCTCCAGGATTAATCCAAATAGAAAGCACGGATACAAGGCTTGAACGTGAAACATCAAATCTCCACGTCTTCATCAATGTAAGCATGGTTCAACATGTTCCAAGGCAATCGCTTCACATACCTTCATCAAATCTTCAAGAACCAAATCGTCCAGCCTATTTGTGCCAACACTAGTGACCAATGTTTTCAATCAAAGGTTCCAAATGCAACACAGGGGGGTTTGTAGGTTCAAAAATCAATTTTGAAATTAAAAACTTAGTATATAAAAACACATTGACTTCTTGAATTTAATGCAAGTCCACCTATCACAAGTCACAAAATTCTTATTATGTTTCACTCTTATTCCTCTCAAAATTAACCAACTAAGCGGAGATTAAAATGAGTTTCATTATGCAATTACACAAAGCATACACTAGTTAATCAAACCTACTGATTAAGCATATGTGAGAGCATCAAACACAACAATCCATAAACATTAAGGGTGAAACAGAAGTTGTAAAAATGCAATAACACTATTTGATTATTAAACATGCCCAAATTTGTGTTTCTTCATTAAGCATCGATTAAAGGATGAAGAACAAACAGAACACAATACAAATATAATCAAAACCTAAAGGATTCATTGCATTATCCTCATAAAATCAATTGTAAAGTTTAGCTAGCCATGGAAATGGGCTTACAACACAAACAGAAATGAAAATGCAACATAAGTGTAAAGGAAGAAGAGGACCAAATAAATTTCAGAGGAAGGAAAATGAAAACCCTAAGTTGGGTTGTGGTCTAATGGCCACCAAATGTAGAAAACGAAAAACACCGAGAGTGGGTTCTCTCTAAACGTGAATGGTAGTGCACAATTAGGAAGAATGGTCTGAAAAACACACTAAAACCCTAAAAAAGGTGGTCACATCTGTAAGACCCGGGAAAAATAAATAAATAAATAAATATTTATTTAATAAATGCGAGGGCGAGAATCTCTAAGTTAAGTAATGTGGAGAGAGAAGATAAGGAATAGTATTAGCTCAAGTGGTTGAGGGTACTTGATTATATGAAAGGTCTTGGGTTTAAAACTTGTATACAACATTATGGTGTTAATAAATTATTTAATTTGTTTTGTGTGGGGATAAGATCTCGTGACTTAATGTATAAGCACATGTGTGCATAAATCATCATGAAATATGAATTGGTTGAATGGTTGTGAAATTGTTTGGTAATTGAGTAAGGGTAGTTTCAAACCTTGGCTAGCACAATTTAGCCTTGACTTATTTGCATTTTATTATTTTTTTTTTTTTTGGATTCTGGAATGTTAGGGAAAACCTAAAAACCCTAGTAGCCGTCAGAGGAACTAAAGAGGCATGGAATAATCTGTTACACTACAATAAACTCACATGTTAAAGGTTAATGGGTTAATTGTTATTTTCGTTTCGAGTAATTAAGGGAGAATTAATATGGCTAATAATGGATGAAGAGAGTGGTGCTCTTGGGAAGGCATTTTCGTGTGCCTACCAAAAGGGAGTTTTAAAATCCTAAAAACAGAACTTAGGAGAGTGTTGGAAGGCTGGAAGGAGTGCCCAAGGGTGGTGCTCCAATGGGAGATCAATTATAGTGTAAGGAAGGATTCTAAGAATACTTTTGCAGCCAAAATTCCAAGTTAGGGGAGCTGCCATTTTCTTGTTTTAATGATATTATATACAATTGTGTTATGTATTGATGCATGAAAGCTTTCTCCTGAATCAAATTCTTGTATTGTTTAACTTCCTTATGTTTATTGTATGTGGTTTTAGAGAGAGTATGTATGGATGCTTGTGGTTTCTGTTCTATTGAGTACTCTATGTGACTCCATCACTACTATGATTATTATGATTCTTCTTTTTTTGACTTGTTGTGATGTTTAGAGTTTTTCTCATAAATGCGGCACAATTATTATTATAATTATTATTTTATTTTGTTATTATTATTACTTTTATTATTTATTATTATTATTTTTACTATTATTGTTATTGTTAATATTATAATTATTATTTTATTATTATTATTTATATATTATTATTAGTTATTCTTTTTATTATTATTTTTATTATTTTTATTATCATTACTATTATTCTTATTAATATTATTATTATTCTTATTCTTATTCTTATTATTTTATTTTACTATTATTATTAATATTATATTATTATTATTA
>Ga0209589_1006321_pt1 | contig 19669 bp, 11 predicted proteins | sample CowpeawhiteBW_FD_187525 | JGI IMG/M metagenome (GOLD analysis project Ga0209589, IMG submission 187525) | Root nodule microbial communities of legume samples collected from California USA - Cow pea white BW (SPAdes) (version 2) | ecosystem: Host-associated > Plants > Roots > Nodule | place: USA... | reverse complement strand
GCCCTTAATGAATTTCAGGCCTCCTGCTACTCTCACCACAGGAGTCAGTCCGCTCTAGGTGAGACTAACTGACTCCTTAGAGTGTCAGGATGCAACCTTACCTTGAATCCTTACCTAATTATACAGATGGGGCACCACCATGGACACCCACTAACAAGGGCCATGGAATTACGCACTAACACGGACTAAACATGCTCAACCAATCTAGACTGATCCATCATACAAATTTATACATACATATCGCATACTAGTTCTTCATAAACCATCTCTTTCATTTTTTTCCAGTGAATCCATACCAGCTTATCATTCTCAACCAACATAGTGGAATCTCATCTCATGCCAATGTCGTGTAAATTTAATACCAACAACCTCATTCATTTCACATCTGAAGGTTCACGTCCAAAACCATCATTTACCATTCATGAATCACATCACTCATGCATATTCATTCGTCTCATGCATTTAACACAATAATCAACATACAAGCAAGCATAAACCATTTTAGGATTTCAGAAATAACCACACAATCACACTACCTCGCCTAGCCCCTCGCTCAGGCTGAAGGGTCTCGCTCAGGCGAGAGGCTCTCACTCAAGCGAGCCCCCTTCGCCTCGGCGAGGGATAAAAGAAAGGAAACAGTAGCTCACGCGGGATCTCGCTTAGGCGAGACCCCTCTCGCTTGGGCAAGACGTTTGCTCGCTCAAAAAGTGAGCTGGTCACCTGAGCGACCTCTCACGTACCAAAGGTCTGGGCGAGTCCACTGTTTTCCTACAACAGCCACTCACACCAGTCCAAAACAACACACTTATACATTCACAGTTAACATATCAGCACATCAACCACATGACCTCGAAATAACAGCCAAACAACATGGAAAAATGGAATATAGGAGTAAGCCATAGCTTCCCTACCTGGAAATGGGTTCGTACGAGACTTCGACACTGAACCAAAGAGCACAGCAGCTCTAGAACCAGACTCGCAAACTGGAACAGCGAACAAAAAGTTATTACAGGGCTTCCAACTGTGACCACGAAAACTATACTAGAAATGGCGGTAGGGATTAAAAGATACTTACGTGAGCAGAACTAAGGTCAAGCCAAACGTGAATATGACGAAACTTTGGAACCCTAGCAGAGGACGGCAGCAGCAGCTCTACGAGGTGTGGTTTCTGTTTTTACGAAAAGTGAGCATAGGTTAGGGTTTGGGGCAGATTAGGTATCTTTTCCCCTTTTGGGCCAACCCTAAGGTCCAATAGTTAAGGGCAACCCTAAGAAAAAAGGGCAGAATGAAAAGTGGGCCTTACAGGATCTAAATCTAAAAATTATATTCAATTTACAATTAAATTTAATAATTTATAATTGAATTTTAAAAATAATTAATTAAATTATTATTTTAACCAAAATTGGGATTCAAATGAACAAATAACGAATATAGGGACTAAGTTGAACAAAAATAATGAATATAGGGATTAAATTGAACAAAAAGTAATAACATAATCACTAGCTAACACGAGGCACTAGCATTGACAATTGGCATAATTACAACTTGACAACAATTTTTTTAAAATAATAAATTAAAAAAATTAAAAATTAAATAAAATAAAAAAATCTAGAGCTGACACGTGGCATGCAGTGTTAAAAAACGTTAAGTATTTAAACACCATTAGTTAAAGGGAACAAATTGACCAAAATTTGACGAAAATAAGGATCTAATTGAACGCAAAACGAAAATGAGGACCAAATTGAACAAACACAACGAAAATGAGAACCAAATTTATATTTAAGCCTTTAATAAATGTTTTGGCTTTTACATGAAATTTTATTTTGGTATTCTCATTTGAAATGTATACAATTATAATTTCTTTCTAACCATTTGATATTGAAGCAAAAATTCTCTTCTTAATATTGAATATTTGATAATATTATGCTTCTTTTACCAAAAGTTTTTATTATTTTTTAAAAATTAATTAATTTTATATTGAAATAGTAAGAAAAAGGATATGAGTATGGTTCTCGGCAAACTCGAAGAGGGTGTCACCAATATATGGAGCAATTTTCTCCATTTCAAATTGAGACCAAATTTAATTTTATATAAATATTATATATTTATTTCTAAAATTGACATAATTACTAAATATTTTTTATATTCAATTATAAATTATTATATTTAATTATAAATTGAATATAATTCTTAGATTCAATAATTAAATAGAATGTAAATATTTAAAATATTATTAAAATATAATTGTAAGGCCCACTTTTCTTAAGGCTGCCCCTAACTATTGGGCCTTACGGTTGGCCCAAAAGGGGAAAACAGACCTAATTTGCCCCAAACCTTAACTTGTGCTCACTTTTTGTAAAAACAGAAGCCTCACTTCCTTAGATTTGTTGTCGTCTTCCTCCGCTAGGGTTCCACAGTATACTTAGCTTCAAGTTCAGCTTGACCCCGTTTTGGCTCACGTAAGTATTCCCAACCCATACTTTTAAATCTCTGGCCCTATTTTCGTGGGCAATGTTAGAGCTCCAGTATTAAACACCCTCTGTTCTTTTTCCAGCTCTGTAATCTTCTCCTAGAGCTGTGGTGCTCCGTTGTTCGGTGTCGAGGCCTTAAAACTAGCTTATTCTAGGTAAGGGAAGCTAGAACCCTTTTTTTTGTTGGTGTGATTGCAGTTGTTTGCGTTTGTTTCGTGATTGGTTGAGTTGTATGTTGTTGTGGATGTATGAGCTAGATGGCATTTTTGTTTGGGTATGAGATATGACTGTGGCAGGGAGAAACACTGGTGAGGTTCGACACACTCGCCCAAGCGAGCCTGTCTCGCCTAGGCGAGACTTGCAGGAACAGACCAGAGCTGCACTCGAGCTCTTGCTCAAGCGGAAGCTCTTGTTTTGAGCGAGGTACTATCTCGCTCAGGCGAGAGACGCTCGCCTAAGCGAGGACGCGTGAGAGCCCTAGGCCTGTTGCTCCTGTTTTAGCCCAGGCGAGGAACCTCACCTTTAGGCGAGGGGTTGTCTCGCTCAGGCGAGGAGGGCTCGCCTAAGCGAGCCATGCGAAAGCCTCCCCATGCCCTTGTCGCGATCTCGCCTAAGCGAGGGTCCACCGCCTAAGCGAGGGTACTCCTCTTGCTTGAACGAGGACTCCTAGCTTGAGCGAGATCCGCTACGAGTTGTGTTGTTTCCTTCACTTGGCTAAATGAAATGTTTGATTTATGATGTACCCTATATAATGTATGAGACCTGGGAAATGAAATGCATGAGATAAGCTGTGGTTATAAATTGGATTGATATGATTGCATGATCTCGGCATGTGAAACAAATGAGATGGTTGGTGTTAAAGTGGCATGGTATTGGCATGAGATGAAATTCCATAACTATGGTTTGAGAGTAATGAATGGGTATGGAACCACTGGGAAAGAAATGAAATAGGTGAATTATAAAGAGCTTATATGTGATGTATATGTATATGTGTGATAAACCCTTCTTGTTTGGTCTGGTATGTTTGGTCCGTGTCAGTGCATAATTCCTTGGAAATCTCTAGGTGGGATTTCAGGGTCGTACTTTAGTGGTCGGCACGTAATTCCATGGCCCTTGTTAGTGGGTGTCCATGGTGGTGCCCCATCTATATAACTTGGTAAGGATTCGAGGTAAGGATTGCATCCTAACACTTTAAGGAGTCAATTAGTCTCACTTAGAGCGGACTGACTCTTGTGGTGAGAGTAGTAAGAGGCCTGAAACCCATTAAGGGCTAACCTTGTGTGTGAGGGAATTGATTCATTGTGACACTTGTAACACATAGCTTGGGAGTGAGCAGAGGTATCCACCACAAGTGCAAGCATCCGTTGAATCCGACCAGGTTATATGTATCTGGATGAGTCGAGTCAAGTCTTAGTGTATTGATTTGGAAGGTCATAACATGTTTGGGTGATGTATGTATATTAGACTGCGAAAATATATTTGATTGCATTGATGAAATCTTTACGGCTCTAGCTTACCCCGCTTGCTTGTTTGATTGTCTTGTGTGTTCTTCTTTTACTTTTACGATGATCATCAACTTCTTGATGTGAGCAGATGCGAGAAGCACTCGAGGTCAACCGGAAAGAGATGATTCCGCTGCATAGTCTACTTGGGTAGGACACCGTGTTTTGTTTGGGCTTTTTGTTAGGGCTATGGCCCATGTATTGCTTTACCCTTTAATACTCTATCTTCTTTTGTTAGCCTTTGGTTCTTGTATCTGATATGTTTTGGGCATCGTGGTGTTCCTCGAATTTTGTAAGGAGTAAGGTTTAAATTTCTGGACCACATTTATACTTTATTTTGCGCGACGCTTCCTTTAATTATTTTATTAATTAAATGGGACGTTACAATAATTATTAAATATTTTAAAAAATTCATTAACATTTTAAAATTGTCATTTAAATCTACAATATTTAATATTTTTATTGAGTTTTAGATATTAAAATCTAAAATGTTTTACATTTACATATTAATTTAACAAATATCAGTATACTTTTCTAAAATATTTGTAATATTTTTAAATATAAATTTTAAAAGTATTAGTATTTTAAAATATAAATATTAGAAGAAAACATTTAATAATTATATTATAATAATATTTTAAATAATTATATTCTATTTAGGAATTAAATCCAAAAATTATATTCAATTTATAATTAAAATTAATAATTTATAATTTAATTTTAAAAATAATTAATTAAATTGTCAATTTTAGAAAAAGTAATAATAATGATAATAAAGGATATTAAATCCGGTATCAATTTGAAAGGGGTAAGGTTGATTCATTTTAACCAAAATAAGGAATCAAATGAAAAAAAATAACGAACAAACATAGGGACTGAGTTGAAAAAAAAATGAATATAAGGATTATATTGAACAAAAAGAAATAACACAATCACTAGCTGACACGAGATACTAGTATTGACAAATGGCACAATTATGACTCGACACATGGACAATTTTTTTAAAATAATAAATTAAAAAAAAAATTAAATTTAAAAAAAAATTAAAAAATTTAAAAAATTTTAAAAAACATGGAGTTGACATGTGGCATGCAGTGTCAAAAAATGTTAAGTATTTAACCACTGTTAGTGAAAATGACCAAATTGATCAAAATTTGACGAAAATGAGGATCTAATTGAATGCATAACGAAAATGAGGACCAAATTGAAGAAACACACCCAAAATGAGAACCAAATGTGTATTTAAGCATTTAATAAATATTTTGGTTTTTACATGAAATTTTATTTTGGTATTCTCAATTGAAACGTATACAATTATAATCTCTTCCTATATATTTGATATTGAAGAAACAATTATCTTCTTAATATTGAATATTTGATAATATTATGCTTCTTTTACCATAATATTTTATTATTTTGTAAAAATTAATTAATTTTATATTGAAATAGTAAGAAAAAGGATATGAGTATGGTTCTCACCAAACTCGAACGGGGTGTCACCGATATATGGAGCAATTTTCTCCATTTCAAAGTGAGACCAAATTTAATTTTATATAAATATTATATATTTATTTCTAAAATTGACATTATTATTAATTACTTTTTATATGCAATTATAAATTATTATATTTAATTATAAATTGAATATAATTCTTAGATGCAATTGTTAAATAAAATATAAATATTTAAAATATTATTAAAATATAATTATTAAATATTTTAAAAAATTCATTAACATTTTAAAATTGACATTTAAATCTACAATATTTAATATTTTCATTGTGTTTTAGATATTAAAATCTAAAATGTTTTATATTTAAATATTAATTTAACAAATATCAGTATACTTTTCTAAAATATTTGTAATATTTTTAAATATCAATTTTAAAAGTATTAGTATTTTAAAATATAAACATTAAAAGAAAACATTTAATAATTATATTCTAATAATATTTTAAATAATTATATTCTATTTACGAATTAAATCTAAAAAGTATATTAAATTTATAATTAAATTTAATAAATTATAATTGAATTTTAAAAATAATTAATTAAATTGTCAATTTTAGAAAAAGTAATAGTAACGTTAATAAAGGATCTTAAATTTGATATTAATTTGAAAGGGGCAAGGTTGATTCATTTTAACCAAAATTGGGAATTAAATGAACAAAAATAACGAACGAATAATGTGTTGAACAAAAATAATGAATATAAGGATTAAATTGAACAAAAAGAAATAACACAACCACTAGTTGACACGAGGCACTAGCATTGACACATGGCACAATTATGACTTGACAAATGGACAATTTTTTTTTAAATTAAAAATTAAAAAAAAATTAAAAAATTAAATAAAATCAGAAGTTGACATGTGGCATGCAGTGTTCAAAAATGTTAAGTATTTAAACATCATTAGTGAAAATGACCGAATTGACCAGAATTTGACGAAAATGAGGATCTAATTGAACACAATCCGAAAATGATGACCAAATTGAACAAACACAACGAGAATGAGAACCAAATGTGTATTTAAGCCTTTAATAAATGTTTTGGTTTTTACATGAAATTTTATTTTGGTATTCTCATTTGAAATAAATACAATTATAATTTCTTTCTAAACATTTGATATTGAAGAAACAATTCTCTTCTTAATATTGAATATTTTATAATATTATGCATATTTTACCATAATTTTTTATTATTTTGTAAAAAGTAATTAATTTTATATTGAAATAGTAAGAAAAAGGATACGAGTATGGTTCTCACCAAACTCGAACGGGGTGTCACCGATATATTGAGCAATTTTCTCCATTTCAAATTGAGACCAAATTTATTTTTCTATAAATATTATATATTTATTTCTAAAATTCACATTATTATTAATCACTTTTTATATTCAATTATAAATTATTATATTTAATTATAAATTGAATATAATTTTTAGATTCAATTGTTAAATAGAATATAAATATTAAAAATATTATTAAAAAATAATTATTAAATATTTTAAAAAAATTTATTACCATTTTAAAATTGACATTTAAATCTACAATATTTAATATTTTATTGAGTTTTAGATATTAAAATCTAAAATGTTTTATATTTAAATGTTAATTTAACAATATTAGTATACTTTTCCAAAATATTTGTAATATTTTTAAATATCAATCTTAAAAGCATTAGTATTGTAAAATAGAAATATTAGAAGAAAATATTTAATAATTATATTCCAATAATATTTTAAATAATTTTATTCTATTTAGGAATTAAATCAAAACTTATATTCAATTTGTAATTAAATTTAACAATTTATAATTGAATTTTAAGATTAATTACTTAAATTTTCATTTTTTTTAAAAAGTAATATTAATATTAATAAAAGTTATTAAATTTGGTATCAATTTGAAAGTGACAATGTTGATTTATTTTAACCAAAATTGGGATTCAAATGAACAAAAATAACGAATATAGGGACTGAGTTGAACAAAAATAGTGAATATAAGGATTAAATTGAACAAAAAGAAATAACACAACCACTAGTTGACACGAGACACTAGCATTGACACATAGCACAGTTATGACTTGACATATTGACAATTGTTTTTAAAATAATAAATTAAAAAAATTAAAAATTAAAAAAAAATTAAAATTAAATAAAATCATAAGCTGACTGTGGCATGTAGTGTTCAAAAGTGTTAAGTGTAACATCCCTGGCTCGCCCAGACCATGTCAGGTTACTACCCCAACCCCTCACCCTTCTCCGTCCATTCATACTGGGTGGGTTGTTGCCAGTGGGAATCGAACCCCCAACCTGACCTTTAACACCTCTGGCTCACCAGCAGATGCTACCAGTTGCGCTACATTAAGCATTTAAACACCATTAGTGAAAATGACCAAATTGACCAAAATTTGACAAAAATGAGGATCTAATTGAAACAATCCGAAAATGAGGACCAAATTGAACAAACACAATGAAAATGAGAACCAAATGTGTATTTAAGCCTTTAATAAATGTTTTGGTTTTTACATGAAATTTTATTTTGGTATTCTCATTTGAAATGTATACAATGATAATTTCTTTCTAAACATTTGATATTTAAGAAACAATTCTCTTCTTAATATTGAATATTTGATAATATTATGCTTCTTTTACCATAATTTTTTATTATTTTTTAAAAAGTAATTAATTTTATATTGAAATAGTAAGAAAAAGGATATGGGTATGGTTCTCGCCAAACTCGAACGGGGTGTCACCGATATATGACTTAGAGCGGGGAATGACCGAGGCTACAAGGGTTGGTGTGCCCATACTTCTAACGAGGACAAATGTTTATATCAAAATAAGTTTCTAAAAATGGAAGAGTGATTGATGCCTCTCCTCTGTTTTTTTGATTTGCCCTTTTCTTGAAAAAGGTGCTCCCCTTTATACACATGATTTGCCCCCTCACTCTTACGATTGCGTGAATCTCGGGAATAAGTGCTTAACCAGTCCTATTGAGTCTGATCTTGCCAGAGTGGTTAGTTTGCTTACTAGTCGTTGTTTTAGGTGGGGTATAGTGTGGATAATTGTGCCTGATGTGGCATCATGGCTTCGTGGGTTTTATGCATGTCACCCCAGGCCCATGTGTCTGGTCGGACACTTAGGTCAGTGATGTCCCGAGTCTGCCAAGGGGTACAATTTTCATGAAATTTTATTTTCGTATTCTCATTTGAAATGTATACAATTATAATTTCTTTCTAAACATTTGATATCGAAGAAACAACTTTCTTCTTAATATTGAATATTTGATAATATTATGTTTCTTTTACCATAATTTTTTTATTATTTTATAAAAATCAATTAATTTTATATTGAAAATAGTAAGAAAACGGGTACGAGTATGAGTACAAGAATATATCAATTAGCCGATGGGGATGAGAATGAGACAAATTTAATACCCGTTGAGTTTGAGTATAAAATAATTTTTTTTTGAGGATAAGAATGAGATAACAATAGCGATGGCAATGAGGAGGGGCAGGGCGGGGCGGGGACGGGTTTCACCATCCCATACCCATCCCCGTAAAAAAATTCATCCCCATCCCCATCCCCAAACCCAACAGGTATCAAACTTTTTTTCCATTCCCATCTCCACCGGGTAACGGTTATAATCTCGTACCCATACCCGTACCCATTTTCTAACTACTTCAATATTAATTTTTATAAAAGAAAAAAAAATTACGGTAAAGGAAACATAATATTATCAAATATTCAGTATTAGGAGGATGATTGTTTCTTGCATATCAAATACTTTGAAATAAATTATAATTGCTTACATTTTAGATTAAAATACCAAATAAAATTTCATGAGAACCAAATCATTTATTAAATTTGCAAACTACAAACATTAATGAAACTTAGTTGATAAAATTAAAAAGTATTTAAAAAAATATATAAAAGGAAAACAAATATTCAAATTAAAATATATTTTAAATGTTTTTTTACTTCAATTTTTTAAATTCTAATGAATCTCTTTGTTATACACTAATAAAGGTTAGGTTAAATTATATATCTGGTTCACATTTTCGTAGCAAAATATCAATTTGGTCCTTTTATTTATTTTTTATCTCAATTTGGTCCCTATGTTGGGAAGTTTGATGTAATCAAGTCCTTTCCGATAGTGGTGTAATAACAGTGTTAAATGGGGTGCCATGTGTCAGTTCTTGAGTTTTTTTAAAATTGTTTTTGAATTTATTTATTTATTTTTTAATTTTTTTAAAAAAATTACAAAATTGCCACGTGTCAAGCTGACACCGTGCCACGTGTCAAGCTGACACCGTGCCACATGTCACTATTATGCCAGGTGTCATTTCATTTCTCTATTCTCAAATTGGTCTCAGTATTTTAATTTTTGTCTCAATTTAGTATCAATTTTTGTAAAAATTGTGCAATTTTGTCTTCTCTAAATTGAAACCAAATTTAATTTCTATATAAATGTACACAAATATTTCTATCAAAATTAATATTTCAAGTAAATATTTTTAACAAGATTAAGTTTATTTTAATTTATATGTTACATTAAACTTTATTTAAAATTGTTTTAATAGAAAATAATGCTAATAACAAAAAAATTCATAAATTTTATTGATATTTTATTACATCATACTTTAATATTGTTTTTTATTTGAATTTATATTTTAAATAATTGCATATTTTTAAAATGTGTAAAATTCAATATTTTCTATACAAATGTTTTAGTTGGTGTAAAAATAACAATTATATAAATTTTAAAAAAAACAACTAGTTTATGTAACAATAAAAAACAAATAAATTAAAAATTTGAAAAATATTTTAAGTAAAATTGAATGTGAAACAAATTTAAATAAACTTAGTTTTGTTGAAAATATATAATAAAAATATCAATTTGAATAAAAAAATCAAATTTAATAAAAATATTTGTATAATATTTATATAATTTTTTTTTCAATTTGGAGGGAGACGAAATTGCACAACTTTTACAAAAATTGGGACTAAATTGAGACAAAAATTAAAATACAAGGACCAAATTGAGAATGAGAAAATGACACCTGACATAATAGTGACACGTGGCATTGTCATTACCATGTGGCACGATGTCAGCTTGACACGTGACAATTTTTAATTTTTTTAAAATTTAAAACAAAATTCAAAAGAAAAAATAAATAAATAATTCAAAAACTCCAGAAATTGACACATGACACCCCATTTAATGCTGTTACAACACCACTAACGGAAAAGATTTGATTGCATCAAACTTTTCAAAATAGGAACCAAATTGAGACAAAAAAATAAAGGGACCAAATTGATATTTTGCTACAAAAATGACACAAAGAACAAATAATAAACTTTTAACTTAGATTTTGTATCTTTTGAACTCCAATATATATTGGATAGTGAAAAAAAATATTCATGGCAATTACATAAATTTTTTATATTATAGTAAATAAAATTTATTTATATAATTAATGTGAAAAAATTACAATATGATTGATAATGAGTTAGAAAATAAAAAATAATTAGATATAATATATCGAAATATTATTTTACATGATGAAAATAAACAATAAAAAAATGTTAAAAGTTTACAAATGTGTGTCTAAGAAATAATTTGAGAGACTATTGAAAGAAATCGCACAAAGAAAATCAATGGTATAATAAGATGAAAAATACCTTAGAGATCTAAGAAAACTTTTCAAATATCAACATACATACTCAATGGTTGAAAAAAAAAATTATTTTAACGAAACAAAAGTGTTTTTCAACTTAAACAAAAATCAATAATAATAATAATAAGTAAAGATTTTTTTTTATATTACATTATTTGAGAGTATTAAACATATTCTCATGTGAAAGAAAAATATATAATAAATAAAAATATTAAAAAATTATAGAAATATTTAAATGTGAGGCATAACAATTTTTAATTGACATACATCATTTTAACATAATTACATAAAGGTTATGATAAGATGAAAAATATATTGGAGATGCGAATGAATTTCATGACAAAGCAACTAATTAGAAGAAATAAAAAATAAAAAATATATATATATATATATATATATATATATATATATATATGATTACTTAATTAATTGTGAATATTTTAATAATTTAAACCGGGACGGAAATACGACGGGGACGGGTATTATGGCGGGGATATATACATCCCCGTACCCATCCCCATACCCAATTGAAAAAGTCGGGGATTTCCCATACCCATACCCATATTCATACCCAGTCAATGCAGGAATTCTTCGTCAAAACGGAAACGGGTTCGGACAATAATCACGGGAACAAATTTATTTGCCATATATCTAGATAACGAAACTCATCCCACCCAGTTGCCATCACTACTTATACCCATACGTGAATCTCACCTTGTGCACCCATTATCCAAACTCCTTTTATGTGATAGAAAAGTTACACAACAAATTAGATTTAATTTTACATTTTTGTTATAACCCGGTAATTGTTTTAAGTCTTAAAATTAGTGATAATATAGTTTTTTTGTAATTTTCCACTTTTAGAGACTTATAAACATACTTTTTTTATATTGTTATGATTTTTTTGTTTAAAAAGTATATTCTTAACTTAATCTTTTGCGATCATTATTTTAGATTAACGAGTCTTCAGAATAATGTTTTAATAAATTAAAGGAATGAGTTTTTATAAATAAAACATAAATGATACAGGTTCCATTTATAATCAAAAATGATTTTTGACCAACATTTTTGGTGATAAAGTTACTGAACAAAATAAATTTTTATTCTTTTTATAAAAATTACGAAAATCAAATAATAAAATAATAAAATAATAAAATTTTAAGATTTCTTTTACTATTTTTCTGAAAAATCTTTGTTACAGTATCATTTCTCATTTATGATATGCTTGTACATGAATGTATAAGAACTGGTTTTAAAAGTTGAAAGGCGAAGCCGTTTTAAGAAGGAAAGGACCGTTAACAAAAAATAAATAAGGATAGAATGTCCAAAGTTAGGATTCAAAAGTGTCTGGTGGCGCTGTGTTCCCTAGGATTACGCATTCCCTTGAGGTTGAGGTTAGCGCGAAACTCTGAAGGTTCAAAAATGGGTGAAAGTGGAGGCACAGGAGGAGCATTTGTCTTGTCTGAGAGAGCAACCCATCCAAACCCCGGTGATCTGCCTCCGATTGTCCTTGTCCCCGTTCGCTGTGAAACCCCGCTCTCTGACCCACCCGCGGAATCCGTTCACCCCGGAATCCGCCATGGAAGATGTATAGCATAATATCGACGCCGGCGTCTAAGTTCCGCCAGTTCAGGCGACTCCGATCCCGACCGAAGACAACAACAGCGACAGAGGAGGAGCACGCGTTTCAAATCCTATGGCGGCACCAGATACTGGACCCCGACAGCGACATCGTGGCGTATTGGAACAAGGTGTTTCTCGTGACAAGCCTCCTCGCCCTCTTCGTCGACCCTCTCTACTTCTTCCTCCCCACAGTGGGTGGCCCCGCCTGCTTGCAGGCCGACCCCAAACTCAGCATCATCGTCACCATCATCCGCTCCTTCGCTGACCTCTTCTACGTCCTCCACATGCTCATGAAGTTCCGTACCGCCTTCGTCGCCCCCAACTCTAGAATCTTCGGCCGCGGTGACCTCGTCATGGACTCCCGCGAAATCGCCACGCGTTACCTCAGATCCGATTTTGTCATTGACCTCGCCGCCACCATCCCTCTCCCCCAGGCACGCACACAAACACGCTTCTTTCTTCTTTCTTCTTTCTACTTTCTAACCGATATGACCATTTTCCTTGCAGATTGTGATTTGGTTGGTGATTCCAGCAAGCAGAAACGCAAGAACTGATCATGCCAACAATACTCTTGCTCTTTTTGTTCTTATTCAATATGTTCCTAGGTTGTTTCTTATCTTTCATTTGAACCAGCGTATTCAGAAAACCACTGGCGTTATTGCCAAGACTCCCTGGATTGGAGCCGCATACAATCTTATTCTCTACATGCTAGCCAGCCATGTAAGTAGAGCCTACTAGCATGCACCTTAATTTTGGTGTTCCTTTAACTCAATGAAATTTTAACTATCGTGGTTTTTTTGTTGGAATAGGTTACAGGAGCGACTTGGTATCTATCGTCAATAGGGAGGCAGTTTAATTGCTGGAAAACGCAGTGCCAAATAGAGAACAAATCACATACCCTCTCTTGCTTTTCAAGTTATCTTGATTGTAATAGTTTGAACGCCCCTGATAGGCAATACTGGCTAAACATCACCCGTGTAATCACCAAATGTGACGCGAAGAGTAAAATCAACGTCAAATATAAATTTGGGATGTTCGCAGAGGCTTTCCTGAACGATGTTGTCATTTCCAGTTTTAAGGAAAGATACTTCTACTGTCTTTGGTGGGGTTTGAGAAATCTAAGGTATCTTATCTTCATTTTGTTATATATATATATATATGCTCATCTGTATTACTCCTACCTTCTTGTTCTGCAAATAACTTTTTTGTGACACTTGTTTAGTCTCATGTAAGGATCGTACATCAATAGATTTTTCTGTGCAAGTTAGTGCACAATAATCACTATCAAAAGTGCATTTTCTAATGTCATAATGAAAACACCAGCTGATGATTCTTTACACCGTCTCCCATCTCCATCACCAAAGACCCACAAAAGAAAATTATGAGGATGGTTTAGTTAGTTTTGTGACACTAACTATACAAGAAAGTTACAGAATTATTAGGACGTAATTTATCCTAGTAAAATCCCCACGCAGATTTTCCTGGCCTGTTTATTGTGTGCTTTGGAAGCTACATTTTGTATTGTTGCATTGTTACTTTTCTCTTCCAAATATAGGAAACTAGATCTTTAGTTTCAATTTTGATGGCCCTATATCAACTGCTTCTTTGAAAATTTAAGATATACGAGGGAATGAAGAGAGTGGGCAAAAGGGTTTTCCTAGCATCACACGTTAATTTCCTTTGGCAGTTCATATGGACAGAACTTGGATACCACCACATATCTTCCGGAGACATTATTTTGCATCATCTTATGCATTGCTGGACTGGTTTTCTTTTCGCTTTTGATTGGAAACATGGAGGTAAGACTAGGAGAAACCGTGTTGATTTGTAGAAGTAATACAAATACCAATTTTGGTTAACGAGCATGTTTTTTTTTTTTCCTTTGTCAAAGACGTACTTGTCATCAATGACAGTTAGACTTGAAGAATGGAGGATTCGGAAAAGAGATACCGAGGAGTGGATGAGGCATCGCCAGTTACCACCACATTTGCAGGAACGTGTCCGTCGTTTTGTTCAATATAAATGGCTTGCAACAAGAGGAGTTGATGAAGAAGCCATAATGCTTTCGTTACCTTTGGATCTTCGTCGGGAAATTCAACATCACTTGTGTCTTTCTCTTGTGCGGCGTGTATGTGTCTCTGTCCCATTCCCTGATGTGATGCTGCAAATACATAGGAATGCAATACTAAGTGAAAAACATGGTTTATTAATATTTGTACAGGTCCCATTTTTCTCCCAAATGGACGATCAACTTCTTGATGCAATTTGTGAACGTCTTTCGTCATCACTAAGCACTGAAGGCACCTACATATTCCGAGAGGGTGATCCGGTGGATGAAATGTTGTTTATCATCAGAGGGCAATTGGAGAGTTCGACGACCAACGGAGGAAGGTCTGGATTCTTCAATTGCATAAAACTCAGGCCTGGTGACTTTTGCGGAGAGGAATTGCTGACATGGGCCTTAATGCCAAACTCAACCCTCAACCTACCTTCTTCTACTCGAACTGTGAAAGCTCTTTCTGAAGTTGAAGCTTTTTCACTGCAAGCAGAGGATCTTAAATTTGTGGCAAGTCAGTTCAAGCGCCTTCACAGCAAGAAACTTCAGCATGCGTTTAGGTATTATTCCCATCAATGGAGAACATGGGGTTCTTGCTTCATACAAGCTGCTTGGAGACGATATCAGAAAAGAAAGGCAACAAGGGAGTTATCCCTGAAAGAGGGTCTCTACTACCTGTCTTTGCCTGAGACGGAAGAAAGTGAATATTTGGAGGATGATGAAACCGTGGAATCCTCAGGGAAAACGAAAAAGATTCAGAATCTTGGTGCAACTGTCTTGGCATCAAAGTTTGCTGCCAATACAAGGAAAGGGGCACATAAGCTACCAGATCCTGTGCCCCAGTTGTTCAAGCCAGACGAACCTGATTTTTCTTTAGACCATGAACTTTAGTGGTGTGAGCACAAGAACCAATCGTCAGCCTAAAAACGTATTAAGGCACTGGTTCTATAGGAAGTTTTTATGACTTGGATGTAAATGGTACCGATAGAATAGTAACGCTGATCACTTTTTTCTTAACTCTTTCTTTATTTGCATTCATTTGCACCAACTGTATCATATACGGGGCTACCCATGACATTTAGAAGCTTTCTTGATCACTTCAACTCTCTTCTCCCTTTCTTACTCTTTTCTCATGCTTTTCATAGTACTCTTTCTGGTGTGTGCTCCTTGGTTCATGATCGCATGAACTCCTCATATGTGAAGTGAATCCCACCTTGTGCACCCATGATTCAAACTCCTTCTTTGTAATGTAAACGTTACACTACAAATTAGATTTAATTCTATATTTTTTTACAACCTAAATTATTTGAAGTCTTAAAATTAGTGCTATAATCTATTTTTTGTAGTTTTACATTTTTAAAGACTTAATAAACACACCTTTCTATATTGTTATGTTCTTTTTTTCTTAAGATATTTTAAAGTTTATTTTTAACATAATCTTGTTATTTTAGATTTGAGTCTTCGCAATAATATATTTAATAAATTAAAAGAATCAGTTAGAAGAAATAAAACATATAGGTTCCATTTAACGTATGCGTATAAAGTACGAAGAAATGATAACGCGCACTTAGAAGATCTAGTTTTATAAGTTGAAGGCGCAAGCCGATCATGACAACTACTTATTTTAAGAAAGGATAATGATATTTTAACTACTAAATTTTGACAACTTTACCTTATAACATGATGTATCATTTTTTAAGTGGTTTTTGAATATTGAGAATGAGAAAAAGAAAAAAATGAAAAACTACTTAAAAGATGACACCTAAGGTTGTAAGAGAAAGTTGTCAAAATTTAGTAGTCAAAAAATTATTTTCCTTTAATGTACCACACCTAACCAATTCAACCAAATAATAATAATAAACGATCACTATATCTACACGCAAAGTAATTCAGGTAACCAGCCTAGACTGACCTAAGCCTAACCGGCCTAAACCGATAACCTAAGACGCTAAAAGGAATAACCAGCCTTAGACGACATATGGTGGCTGTACTGTATGTCCCATCGATCTATCGGCCAGAGCCAGTCCTCAGGTCCATCGGACCAGGTTGGGAAAACTCGTATATAAAACATAGCCATCGGTCAAACGGTCTGGTGAATAAATTGTATAAGACCATCGGTCAATCGGTTCTACAAACAAACCACATCGCATCGTTAAGAAACCATCGGTCGAACGGTCTAGTGAATAAATTGTATAGGACCATCGGTCAATCGGTTGTACAAACAAACCACATCGCATCGTTAAGAAACCATCGGTCGAACGGTCTGGTGAATAAATTGTATAGGACCATCGGTCTCACAATCAAATCATGTTCAGGCCCATCGGTCAATCGGTAACGCACAAACGAGTGACATTCTGATCCCCAATGGGACATCGGTCGATCGGCCCCACACGAACAACACCTTAACCTAATAAAGGACAACCAGTTGACCAACCATCGGGTCGATCGGTCGATCAATCTCTTTAGACTCGCGTAGACCATTACATGCGTCCATCGGTTGATCAGCCATACACGAATTATTCACTTGTTAAAAACAAGACATAACTAGCCCAGTCAAGCGACCATCGGTTGCACAGTCAAACCACCAGTCAATCGGATTAATTAACGATAAACGAGTCAGTAATCTTGATTAGAGGATCATTGGGCCGTGATTAAGGAACCCTAATCACAGGCCCACACCGAAAACTATAAATAGGGCCCAAAGGTAGGTTGGTGAAGATCTTTAATTCGCATTTATTACAGTCGTTAAATTAGAAATTGGACTTGATGAGTTAAGTTGACCTATATAGGCTTGGTCCCCGACTTAGATACCAAGTCATACATAATAAATCATTAAAGAAAGGTGTGCTTGGAGGAGCACCGTGTGATACAAGGAACATGGAATAAAAGATAAAAACAGCGAAGCAAAAAACCAATTCGTGCATTTTTGTTATTTTATTAACAAGGTTGAACTTATAAAGATCATACCAAAGGGTGGCATCTGTCTTTTATAATAACAGAAAATTATTCTTATCATCACATAGTCTAATTCACCCCGGTTAAATTATAATCTAAGAACTTGGGCTTCTCCCTCTTGTACTTCCAAAAATCTTCATTAATTACATTTATATCCCAAGATAGGTAAGATAATTAAAAAAAGTTAATGTTCGTTGTTTTTTAACCGAAACCTGCACCTTCAAAGTTTTCACCTTTTCAAAACACAACCTTTGCCTCTTCCTCTTTTTATCTTGCAATGGCGTTTTCTTGTGTAACGATGTACTATGACTGAGTTTTTGCTGTGGTCTCTCCTCTTTGAATCTTCCGTGGTCCCTGTATACTCCCTTTGCACTCATGTCTCTTTTCTCTTCCTTCATCTCATCCACGTATGAGTTTAGACATAGTTTATTTGGATTACAATTATCTTTTTTAATGCTCTATAATGCATATACATGTTTTTGGTTGTTTGTTGACATAAGGTGTTCATTGTTTATGCATTATTTGGCTTCATTTATATTCATGATGCATTCAAAGTGGCTGAAAAAAGAAAAATAATGTGATCAAATACCAGAAATGGACTTTTGGTTCAGAAGAAGGTGATAAAATACGTACTGATTGTCGACATCCGGTACATCCCAAAATCGAATGTCGAGATCCGATTTTCGTAACTTACAGATGTGGTCATCTACAGTATAAAACACATGCTTTAAGATTTAGTGACTACCGAATGTCGATATCCGCTATGTCTAAAATTTGAATATCGAGATACGTTTATATCACTATAGATGTAGGCATCCAGTATGCAAAGAAATCGGATGTCGATATCCAATTTGTAAAGAAAACGAATGTTAGGTGCCCAACACATCAGATGTCGAGATCTGGTGTTTGTGATTTCAATGGATGTCATTTAAAGCACCAGATGTAGACTTCTGGTTCATGTACTTATCGGTTGTCAACATCCGGTACGGGTCCATTATATATGATTTGGTTTTGGTGGTGTGATTTTTTTTTCATGTCAAATATGATTTTTTTAGTTTTATAAGTTTTCATTTATTTATTTTAATTTTTGGGTTAATTATGTTTTTCGTCCCCCAACTATTAGTGTTTTTTGGTTTTAGTCCCCCATCTAACGATTGATCCATTTCAGTCCCTGACCTTTTAAATTGCATGGAATTGGTCCCCGATTTTAAACTCCGTTAGGTTGAATTGACACCTGGCTAACGGATGGCCACGTAAGGATCCCGTTTAAGGCTTTCTCTTCAGTTACAATATTATGCACGTTTTGGTTAGACTGTAATAATGCTTTCAGCTCATGTGTTAATTAATTAAAGAAGTGTTGTTATAGTAGTAATGTTTTCAGTCACGTGTTAATTAATTAAAGAAGTATGGTTAAATTAGTAATGTTTTTAGCTAACATTTTGGGAAAGTAAGCATTACATTTGAAATTAGAAAGGGGTTTTTGCTAAAAACCCTAAACTTGAGGTGGTGAACGACAAAGTCGAAGTGGGTTGCACTCAGCGAAGGATACAGAAACTTCATTGACAGAGCGAAATCGAAGTGGTTTTCTGGTGATATTTGTACGACGAAATCAACATTGGTGAACTGAGGTAAGTTAAGTTGTATTGTTTACAAATTTTGTTTCGTTCATTGTTCGATTTACTCTGGTTTTGCTGTTATTAAAGTTCGATTGTTGTTGTTTTTGTTGGGTTTGTGCTTTATTTGAAATGTAGGGTTGCAAATGGGGTTTGCGGTGGCATTTCATCATATGGGTAGGTTTGAAAGGAATAGGGGATTGAAATATGTTGGCGGTGAAATCCACGTTGTCAAAGGGATCGATCCAGATTTTTGGTCTTTCTTTG
>Ga0209589_1006320_pt1 | contig 19669 bp, 12 predicted proteins | sample CowpeawhiteBW_FD_187525 | JGI IMG/M metagenome (GOLD analysis project Ga0209589, IMG submission 187525) | Root nodule microbial communities of legume samples collected from California USA - Cow pea white BW (SPAdes) (version 2) | ecosystem: Host-associated > Plants > Roots > Nodule | place: USA... | reverse complement strand
AAAAAAAGGAAGTGAAAAAAAAAAAAAAAAAGAAGAAAAAAAATGGAAAGTTTTGGGTGAATGCAGCATGGGCAAAGGTGCACATAGAGATGTGAGATGCTTTTCCATTTTAGGATGAACAACATCTGCATCAACAATTATAACACCTACTTCGCTTTCCTTTTTTCGCATTCCCATTTAAACATCTCACATCTCATTCCACACTCTAACATCAAGCACCTACGCTATGCTACTACACTCATCATCAATTATTAAATAATTAAATAATCAAATATTCAATGTGAGACAGTGATGCATGTGATTTCTTATTCCGTGAATCAACTCCACGTCACTCCCAAACCTTCTTATCTCCAATGTCTTTCTTATAACCAATCATTCTCATCCTTTCTCTCCAACTATGCAACAAAAACACACATTTCAGAATTTCCTAACTTCAATTTTTTTTTTTTTTTAAATTTCTTCTAAACTTTTAATTTTATATATTCTTAGACGAATTACTTCTTCAAAACAAAAATCTTCTTCTTTTCATATATCGATATGGCTTTGATTTCGTAAAGCTTCTCCTTTCTTTGCAAATCCACCGTTTCAACTTTCCATATGTTGTTTTGTTTAATTTGCGTAGTCATATGTAGTGTGTCGGTGGGGTAGAGATCAAACCATCTTACAATGTTTTTTTTTTTTTTTTTTTTTTTTTCTTCTTGTGCTTTTTCATGGTATTGTTACAATATCTTGTTAGGTTTCTACCGAGTCTTTCTTCTCTTTTGTTCAATTCACACATCAACTATATAAATATTTGTGGATGATATTATAATAATAAAATGATACAATAAATTTAACAGACGATAGATTTTATTAAAATATATTTGAATGACTTTGATAATAAAATAAAATTGAGTAAGACTCAAATTTGGGTGTCCTTAATTACTTTCATGAATTAGTTGGGTGAATCATTTTGGAAATGGTCAATGCTTAAACATTGATGAAGAAAATAGCTAAATTGAAATTGTGAATAAATGAAAGAAAGAAGGAATGTCACTGACTTGTCTATTTAGGAGGCATGTGATGAACATATATAAATGAAAATGTTTGTCCACAAGCCCCCAAATGAAAAATATAGTATAATAATGTGTTGAGAATAGTTCAAATGTGAGTTAAAAGTTTCACATTGGATAAAAAATACAAAGTTATACATTATATAAGAATAAAGACCTATAATATTATTGTCTTAAGGTTTTAAAATTAAAATAATGTCAGATGCCTTATATACTATATAAGAATAAAGACTGTTGCCTTAAGATTTTACACGTATTATTTATTGATTATTTTATCTAATACGTATAAATACTAAAATTTTAGAATAAATTAATATTAATTTAGATGATGATATGCACATACATGACAATAACCAATAAAATATATTTTAGAAATATTTAGTAGTTAGATTTTTTATTTACATTATGAAGTACTTGTTTATAATATATTGGTTAAATATATTATGCTAGCTTTTTTTCTTACCAAACAAATTTATGATTTAACCCAAAATGCAAAATATTTGTTTTTAAAAAAATCGACTCAACGTAAATAATATTGGACATCGCGGAAATTACATCATTTATAAAAGTGACGAAAAATGCTCCGTTTTTAGCGTCTCACCAACATTATAATTAAAAATTATCACATTCTTTTTACTAAAAACCTCTTTAGTAAATAGTGAGTCATTAATTTATTACCTAAAATTATAATAATTGGATAAATTAATTTTAGAATTAAAAATAATCATTCAATCTGTAATGGAAATTATATATTGACAGTCAATTTAACTTTTGAAAATGTAACAAACGATCAAATTGTTGTCTGAAAAATAAATAAAAATGTATTCACACACGACTTCCAAGTTAACAACAATAAAAAAAATAAAAATATATTGTTTCAGTCTCATCTTTTGACTTCATCGTTTATATTTTTGATATGACTTCGTGAGTCATTAATTAATAAATCTTTATTGACTTTTATTTTGAAAGAATAATAAACCACACTGAATAACATAAAAAGTAAAATTTCATAGTATAATTTTTCATAAAAAGAATTAGAACAAAATGGAATCATTCATGTACCTATTCTGTCTTAAAAACAAATACAAAGAAGACGTTTTACTCCTATATGACTTCAATTTAAAAAGTAAAAATTAAATTCATAAAACTTTTATGGAATTCATAAGACTTTAAATTAATTAAACTCGTGATCGCTAAATTTGATTTTTTTCACATCAAAGTCATGGCCACGATATTTTGGTATAATTTTAAATCTCAACTTGAAGTTGTGTTTGTGAATGGCAACTTTTTTTGTAACGAAATTATCCTCATGGATTCCAACCTATCCGTTATGATAAATATTTTTGAAAGTGCTCATTCTGATATTTTTGAAAAGAAATATTCACCAATTTGGTGACGTATAAGAAAAAATCGTACAAATTGCTAATATAAAAGATCTGAGAGTATTTTCAACACAAAAATATCCTAAGACTTCATATTTATATATATTTTCAAGTTTCTTAACTATTCTCAATGTGTAACTTTTAAGTAATATTTGAACTGTTGCTAAAATTAACGTGTTATATATGTTGGAAGATGCAGAAATGGGTATCTGTGACGTGAGATATTAGCAGCAGTGGTGCATTTTCCATTAACAAAATAAAATTCTTTCTCAACGGTTGTTCATGGAATATTTGCCCAACAAAAAAATAGTGGAAAGAATATGATATGATATATACGTCATTTGGAATAATTTGTGGTCTTGCCACCAACTTATGTTTAAATATTCCAGTTGAGATGCAGATCAACCTAACAATCTTTATATATCAATTCAAAAGTTTTTGTTTCAAATGCTCTCTCTCATTTCAACATGTTCTCATGGATGAGCACTCTCCATCGAGTAGTAGGAGCAGTGTTCATTCTATCGAATTAAAATAATGAAATATTGACAACTTTTTCTTACAATTTAATTAAATAATTTTAAAATATTAAAAAAATATAAAAAATATTTAAAATATATCATATTAGATTATAAAAAAATTGTCAAAATTTAATTATTAAAAAATTATTTTCCATCAAATAATAAATAAAGAAAGAGAAACCGAATCAAAGTTTCTCCACGTAACCAACATGCATCTCTATGAAATTATAATATATCTTTTTTAAAATTTCTGCTTAGCCAGAAATTTGTTTTGAAGTCACTTATCATGAAAATAATATTTGATGGTGCTTTTTGTTTTCATATATCCCTGGAAAATTCGGAATTTATTCTTGAATAATAAGTCTCTTAAGGAATATATATAACATCCAGCACAATAGGGTGGTATAGGCACTAAAGGAGTTTATTCATTAATTTATTGTTTTGATAAGAAAGTTTGTGCTGATATTATAACTAAAAGCTATGTTTTAAAATTGATATATATTGTAATATGAAGTTTGTGTTGTGTACAGTGTTTGTGTGTCTGAAGAAGAGTAGGTTGAGTTGAGGATGTGATTCCTTCCAAATATTGCAATAGAATGATGGAATTTAATACCTTGTACCATCCAACCATCTTTATCCAAATTCTCCACCACCCTATAACACTTTTACTTTCCATCATATATCAAACTCTTTTTTATTACATGTAATGTCAATGTTTTTATTTTTCTCAAAAACTTTCCATTATCTTTTTCAAAAATATCAATATATGAACTTATAAAAGTAGAGATGTACTCGAAAGTTCGGTATGAAATTTATACGTCTTTTCTCTTATATATCTTCACTTGATTGAAAGGTAAATATATATATATATATATATATATATATATATATATATATATATATATATATATATATATATATAAAGACATTATGACATTTAAGTTAGTAAGTCATAAAATAAAATAAGTAGTGAATAATATTTAAAGGTCTAGAACTTCTTATATCTAATTAAGGTTTTTCATGTGGTATTAGTACAATAATTCTATTGATGTGTTTTGTTTTTTGGAAAAATACTTAAAATATGGAGGTATTGAATTTATAGATTTTTTTTATTATATGATATTTAATTTTATCATTTTATCTAATACAGAATTTAGACTTACACCTAGATTTTTTTTATTATTATGGTTGTTGGGTTATATTTTTTCACATATATATGGATTACAGTCATAGTCATTGAGAGATTGTGGTCGACATATATATGACATTAGTCTTATACATATAAGACATTTGACACCAGTATTACATCAAAACGTTAAGACAATAGTGTTATGGGTCTTTATTCTTATATAGTGTTTAATTTTGTCTTTTCTATCCAATGTGAAATTTTGACTCCCACTTCGATTATTCCCAACAATGGTTACATACCAATATTGTTATGGTTACGGTGTCTTTGTGCTAAAATGTTTTGTTATAACGGTTTAAGTCATTCACAAATGAACCAGTGGCTCTACTGATAGATTTTTTTCTGAGGAAGATTCACCGGTGAAAGATTACATATGTGACATGAACCTAAGAGATTTACACTACTTATAACCTAAAAACTACTTATTTAGGTTAACAATACCTAATATGGTGTTAATTCATAAGACCAATACGTGATAAAGGTAATATCGATTTATATGACTGATGTCAGTAGAGTTCATCCAACACACTAGTTTTCCATATTTGAGACTGAGCCGATATTATTTTGAAGGAAAATATCCATTTGTTAGGTCTTCTTACCTATTGCTGTATAATATCCAAAACATTCATTTTGATGTATTTGTAGTTTTCACAGAATTGAACACGATCCTTCTTGTTATATCAAATCATTCCTCTGTATTAGGCTACAGAGCATATATACAAAACGCACTGTTCCTTGAACATTGATGTGCCAAGACTTTAGTATATGAATCCAAATTAGCCAAAACAAGTTGGGTTTACATTGTTTTTTTTCTTTTTTCTTTTTAACCAAGCCAAAATATCCGATAAAATACAATCTAGACCGTTGTTTTGGGACCAAAATTTTGAGGAATCTCTGTTGAAATTTTATAATTTTTATAATTAAAACAAATGGCTGGCCAGTTACCACTATACACAGTAAATATATTATTCCTGGAACAAACTTTAAATTAAATTAGCGTTACGTTTTTCACTTTCATTCTCTGAGAATAAAATCCAACGTAGGCATCTCAACAATGGCTGATGCCATGCCATCTTAATGTAACTATAAATACAGTTCTGCATGGCATTTGGTTGCAGCAAGACAACTTAGAATTTTGATATATTCTAAGTTTTTGAATTAACATGTGGGGCAAGATGTTGAAATCCTTATGGAAAAGTTTTCAACATAAGTGTGTGGAGAGGCAAAAGAGTGAAGTTGATGGAAGTGTGTCAGTGCATGTGCATGGTGAAGACTTGGTCGTTTTGCCTGTGCAGTGTTGCAACTGTTGCATAGAAGAAACCAAACAATGCAATTGTGACCATATTCATGCCGCAGAAGACGCCAATCTCCACGCTCAGCGTCATGCTAACTCCAACAGTTCCTTTACTCATGCTGTCATCAACATGGTGGGGATGCTCGTAGGTAAAATTTTTCACACATCTATGATTGAGTTTTCAAGTTTTTAACAGACTTCATTTTCTTTAGCAAGTTTGTTTTGAAGGGTAACCATGATGCATGAAATTACTCTCTTGATTTACTTTTTTCCAACTTCACTAGGAGAATAATGCTTAGATCACCCAAACAAATATTCTCAAACACTTTTGGTAGTGCATCCAAGATTTGCATGCTGAAAATTGGACATAACAGAACAACCAACCAATCAAGAACAAGTTAATGTTTAATGACAAAATCACAATCAACACTGTAAACTTACCCATCAAGTAACTGTGTTGAATTCTTCGTAAAAGAACTCAATATTTGTGAGCAGAAAAGCAATAAGTCAGTGCAAAGTTTTGAATATCTTTCAGGTTTGGGGCAACTATCAACTCCATATGCTGTGGTAAGTGGAGGGTGGGTGTCTGCATTCTTGCTTGTAGGACTAGGTGTGATGTGTGCTTACAGTTCTCACATACTTGGAACATGCCTCAGAAAGAATCCAAAGTTGAGAAGCTTTATGGATATTGGGAAACATGCATTTGGATCAAAAGGAAGGTTGGTGGCTGCAACAATCATCTACATGGAAATCTTCATGTCCCTTGTTTCCTACACCATTTCATTACATGATAACTTGATCACAGTCTTTCTGGGGACAAATCTGAAGCACCACTTCCCCAGATTCTCTTCATCTCAGTTCCTAACTGCGGTGGCAGTCCTCATTGCCCTCCCTAGTTTATGGATCAGAGACCTCTCTTCCATATCTTTTCTTTCAACACTTGGTATTCTCATGTCTCTACTCATTTTTCTGTGTGTAGCAGCCACTGCAGTTTTAGGACATGTCTCAAACAATCATGCCATACCTGTCCTCCAACTCCATAACATTCCATCGGTATCTGGCCTTTATGTCTTCGGCTATGGAGGACACATTGTTTTCCCCGAATTATACACAGCCATGAAAGACCCTTCAAAGTTTACCAAGGTACCTAACCTACCCACATGAAAGTTTATATATTTATTTGCTTAAGCAGAACTGTAAGTTTTGTTTGAAAATTTCAGGTTTCTGTTGTGAGCTTCGCAGTGGTTACAGCAATTTACACGACACTGGGGTTCATGGGTGCGAGGATGTTTGGTAAGGATGTAAAGTCTCAAATAACTCTGAGCATGCCAGCAGAGAGCATTGTCACAAAGGTTGCTCTTTGGGCAACCGTGGTGGCACCAATGACCAAATACGCACTTGAATTCACACCTTTGGCAATTCAACTAGAACATGCACTTCCAAGTACCATGAGTGGGAGAACCAAGATGATTATTCGGGGTTGCGTTGGTTCATTTTCACTTTTGGTCATACTAACCCTTGCTCTGTCGGTTCCATATTTTGAACATGTACTAAGTCTCACCGGTTCCCTTGTTAGTGTTGCCGTTTGTTTGATTCTGCCATGTTCTTTCTACTTGAAGACATGTTGGGATCAGATATCAAACCCTGTCTTGCTCCTTAACCTCTTCCTCATCACATTTGGCTTTCTTCTTGCTCTCATGGGCACCATTTCCTCCTCAAAGTTGCTACTCAAAAGTTTTCAGTTGCATCACTCGAGTTAATTGGAGTGATTAGTATACATATATGTACTGATACATCAGTCTATGGTTGTGATTTCTTGCTTAATGAAAACAACTTCTTTGTCTGTTGCTATGGAAAATAACCTAATGATATTAATTGTGTGTTATAGTTAAAATTGCATAATAGTGGAACTACCTAATGAAAAAGGTATCCAAATTTAGGTCGACATAATTAATATATAAAAACTTTTGAAGATTATGAAAGTTACGCTCATAATACGAAAGGATTGTAAAAATTATAGGTAAAATGAATGTGTTTTAGTTATAACTTGAACTTAAGTTTTCTTTGATGTCTCAGTTTGTCTTTACCTTCTATTATAATAATCTCAAGAATCGAATTCATTGAACCATACTTATCACACTATTTTATCTTATTTGTAAAGCAAAATTCTCTCTACCAACCACCAAATGCTTTAAAGAAGTTAAATAAAAAATGTTAATAAATAAATAGAATATTAAAAACTTATAATAAATAGAAAAGTATGTGAAGTTTGGAAGAGTTCTGAAAAGAAGTGGATGTGATCCTGTGTTATTATGACATGCTTATAAAATGTCAGCGGATATTAATCTGTAATGATTGAAGTCATTCTAGTAACATGCTTCTCAACTTTTGTGCACTATGATATCAAATACTTTTAAAAATTAAAATTCACTATAGATAGAATATGATTTTAATGTGCTTTCCAAACAACAGAGTCAAAATAAAATAAAACAAAGGTTTTAATTTTGATTGGGTGTAAATGTTTTCTATTTCCAATTGGAATGGAATGGAAACACGTTAAAGCAAAGTTGTCCTAGTTTAACGGCAGGTTTGAGTTTGTATTCTTAAAAATGCTTTTACACAAAAATAACATGAAATAAACTGAAGAAAATCTGCCAACTAACACGTTCGTTAAAACAATTATTAAAACACTGAGTGGTGGATGCGGCGTTATGATGTTCTGAGTCTCCTTCTCCCTTTGTTAAAAAAGCCAGTATGTGATTCTGCATAATATTTTATTGAGTACTAATTAATAATAATACTGAGTTCTCAGTCACACTTTTATTAATTCGGGATATTTTTCAATATGATTGATTGCACTTTGAGAACATTAAACATTTTTGGGGGGAAAATATTGAAGGAGCACTGTTAGCGAACATGTACATTTAGTTTTACAGGTGTTGTTTTGTTTTGGATGTGCAAGGTCATTATAAATTTTCAATGCGTTTCTCTTATATCCTTTTATTTTTCTTTCTTTCGATCTCTTCATCTGCGTCTATAGATAAACAGTATATTTTACATAAAAGGGACAGAATGTGTTGTGTTGGGTTGTGTCTACCAATGAAGGTTGAAACTAGCAGACTGCATAAGCGGGTGTGCAAAGTAAGCTCCTAAGGTAAGTGCAGTAATTGCCAAGTATGGCAGTCGAAGAAACTCCTTGTAGAAATCTTGAGGTAACTTTTGTCTGCCATCAAGAATTGCTGCAAAAGGGAAAACACTTGTTCGACTCTTGACTAGTTCAAAATCCTCCCCAAATTTTGTAGCCAGTCGTCTGTCTCCGTTCCAGACACCAAACAGATGGTGAGCAATTAAGCCAAATGAAGCTGCAACAGCCACTGAATTTCCAATCCAAATCGTATGAGCAACACACCAGATAACCTGCCCAACCATCTGAAAAGCAAATGAGGCAAGGGTTTACATTGTGCAACACAGAATTAAGAGAAGAGACGCATTACCAAAGAAAGAAGAAAGATTTGCATCACAAAAGGTTTATTTATTGGCTCAAATTATGAAGACCACAAAAAGCATGAACGTGACAGAATTTATCAGTGTCATACTACATCTAGTTACGGTATTAGAGGTATACCTGTGGATGCCTGGTTATTCTTATGATCCCAGTTTCCCATAGATGTAGTTTAGGCTTGTCAACAGCTGCAACCTCTAAAAGATTGAAAGTTGAAGGGTATAGGAAAAAGAAAGAAATGAAATTTGAAATCCACAGAAGTTGATGAAGCCCAGGAGCATCCTGGACCTGCCAGAGTTGAAGTCCATCATATCTGTGGTTAATAAAATACACCTGTATCATGACAGAAAACAAGCAAAGTAATTTAGTTTGAATCAACTTCAAGTTTTCTCTTGTTACAAAAATATGCTATAAATCTAAAGTAAATAAAAAGAGATGGACAACAGTTGCTAGGGGATACAGAGCAATAACTCACAATAGTACTGACAGCCAAGGGTAGCGATATCCCTGCAAAGAGTACACGGAAAGGTCTTTCTCCAATGAGTTTCTCGCCAGTGTTCCTGAAGCTAGCCAGGCCACTGTGGACACCAGCAAATATGAGAATTAGTATTAACAGTACCACCTGCAGAATACCATGAAAAGAGTTAGTAACCAACCAAGCACTGTTGCAGCCTTCAAATGTGTTATTTAAATGCAACAGATACTATTACATCTTTGAAGTGAGTTAATTGAATGATACAGACAACTAGACAACCCGTACAACTAAAAGAAAAACAAAGATCTGCATATGAATTGTGTTAAGAGGGTGCGTGGCTACAAAATAAGCACCTTCATAATGATCTCAAGCCATTATGTAAAAAACCAGATTTAGCTCTTTACGTTATACATGGTCATAGTTCCACGCACCTCTCAGTTCTGCAGGCTCCTAAAGAAAAGGTTGATGGTACTATGTTGTTTCCCTTTGGCCATGATTAGTCCAGTGATACTGTCAAGTTTGTACTGCAAACTATTTTCACATGTGGAATGTATAGATTATCGGGGAAGTTCATCCCCCTCCAACTGACACACTTTACTTTTACTTCTTTTTTCCCAGGCAAGTTTTCGTACTTTTCAACAAACACCTTTCCACTTTTTCTCAAGGATAAACAAAAATTACCAGTGGATGAAGAGTAAGAGCCAGACTGTATAAACTTAACAAACACTTGTAGGAGAACAAAATAAAATGAATTAAATTTCTGCCACAAGTTAAAATCAATATACCTAGACTTGGGAACAAGGTCAAAGAAGGAACTTCTGAAAAAACTTGAGGAGCACAACTTAATTATAAATTATAGGAAAGTTTGATTCATTTTCATCCTTGATTCATCTTAATTTCTTCTCCACAAAGTGCTTGTTAAGGAGTTTTATCCAAACTGGCTCAACGACAAGGGTAAATATCTTCCAAATTCAATCCAATTCCACGACAAGCTACTCATTTGAGGCATGTGTGCACTCCACTCTCAACAATTAAAAGAAAAAAAAAAATGGGACTTTGGACCTTGTTCAGACCCCTTTGAGTGCGGAAAGAACCGGTCTTATACATTAACATCACTTTTATAATTTGAAAATGAAAAGTCAACTCACCCTTCCTTTTCATTGATTCTAAACGCATCCATTCGCGCAAACATACCCAAATTTCAAAGAAAACAACAAATTATCCGTCTTTATTTCTAAACACACTAGCGACTAGTAAGTGAGCTACCTCCTTCGTAGGAACAGAACACAGAATACAAAATAGTGGAAATTGTTGGAAAAAAAAAATTGAAGGACTGTAACCTCATGAGAATCGGAAAGCGTTGAAACGGCGTCGATGAAAGCTTTGCCGTAGCCAGTTGAATTGTCAATCCATGCGACGTTGAGAACATAAAGAACCACTCCCAGAATGCCCGTGAAGTAAATCCACGAAGCTATTTTCTGTTCCCCCAATTCAAACACGGCGGAGTCCTCTCCAACGGGCTCTAACTCGGTCTCTTTCTCGCTCTCGCTCTGTTTGATTGAAGTGCGGAGAACGAAGTGGCGACCATAAATCGGCGATTTTGAATGGGGACGAAGCAAATTGGAGAAGCATTGAGAGTTAAGGTTTAGGTTTGTTTTGGCGATTGAATTGGAAGAAGAGAGAGGAAAAAAAGATGGACGACGCTGGGCATAGTTGGAAAACAGAGAAACTGAGGTAGACACTACAACAGAGCTTGCCATCTTAGTTCCCTTCTTTCCCCTCTGTTGTCGGAACACCACTTTTATTTCACTCACAAAGATGAATACACACTCAATTTTAAGTATTTCGACTGTCAAATTAATTACTATTTAAGAAATGTGATATTAATGAATTATTTATGACTTAATTATGTTTTAAGGTTACGATGGACCATCTTTAACAAAAGTTCTAAAAATTGTGATATTAATGAATTATTTATGACTTAATTATTTAGAGATGAACTAATTATATTTTTTATTAAAATTTAAAAGACAAAAAAATATTTAACTCGATTAAATTATTATAAGAATATGTTTTTCTTTAAATAAGGACTAATCGAGTAAAAAATTATATAAATTAAATTATTTTTTCAAGAATTAAGCGAAAAAAGTGTCTGAAGAACAATCTATTACATAAAAAATTTAAGAGGTACTTCGATTAAAATTACAATAAAAAATAATTTTTTATTATTAAACAATGACAACTTTTTTTTACAATCTTAGGTGTTATTTTTTGATTGGTTTCCATTTTTCTATTATTTTATCTCCATATATTAAAACCACTTAAGAGATAACACTTCCTCATATTATAAAAGAAAGTTGTCAAAATATCATTTTACACTTATAATTTATAGATTCGGATTGCGGTTGTAATTAAAGGTTGTTATTACACAGATGAGAAGATGTAGGTAATTTAGGCTCAAATCCCTATGTGACCAAAATTTATAAAATTCCTCACATCATAGCGACAGCAATGATTCTAGCAAGAGTATATAATTACAATTTATGAACAACTTACCTCGGACAAAATAAATGTTGTCACGAAATGTAAATGATTGATTGATAAAAATGGATCAAGTTTCTATGAAACCTGATCTCCACCATCAGCGGTTTTTATCTCAACTGCTTTTGGTGACTACTATAACATTCCCGGACCCACATCGGCATGGGTCCCTTTAAATCATTCTGTCATTCATTCATTATATAAGTGTTAGGACCATGGTGATTCAGATACACTCACACACTCCATTTCAAATTCAGAATCCGTTACTCTCAATTCAATTACCCATTTCCAAGGGATACACAACCTCCTAGTTTAGCAACAAAAGTTCTAAAATTTGGCACTCCTTACCCAACACCAACCAACTCTCAAAAAGGGTTTCTTTTCGGTGTCTTCTACCTTGAAAATGTCTGCTGCTGTGTCTTCCACAACTTCTTCTCATTTTGTGGAAGAGCTCAAAAACAAACCAACCGACACCAACAACAACAAAAACAACGTTGGTGGCGAACCAGAGCAGCCTCCTTACAGTGACAGTGCCAACTCTGATGTTGCAGAAGAAACTGAGCCAGAGGAAGATGATGATGACTCCAAGTTGGAATCTGACAGAGAACTGGATATTGGTCCTCAAATCACCCTCAAGGAACAGCTTGAGAAAGATAAAGTGAGAGCGTCTTTTCTTTTTCCCTTTTGTTTTTGAATGTTTGTTTCTTCACACCCTTTGGTTTTGCAGCTGTCTTTTTGATGAAAGATTTTTCTTTTGTGTTCAAAGGATGACGAGAGTTTGAGAAAATGGAAGGAGCAGCTTCTGGGCAGTGTTGACATGTCTGTCGTTGGAGGTGGTGCTTCGTTTTTCTCTTTAACTCTTCAACTTCTCTCTCTCTCTTTCAAACTCTTACATTAATGTTTGGTTGGAATGCAGCAACTAAAGACCCTGATGTGAAGATTTTGAGCCTGACTATTACGAGCCCAGACAGGCCTGATCTCATCCTGCCAATTCCATTTACAAATGATCCTAAGAAAAGCCTCTTCATCCTTAAGGAAGGAAGCAAATGCGCCATGAAATTCACCTTCTCTGTCTCCAACAACATCGTTTCTGGTCTCAAATACACAAATGTTATTTGGAAAACTGGCGTTAGAGGTCTGAGACAGTACTCCTACTGTTTATTTAACGTGATTTTCTTTTTTGATTGAATAATGTTGACAGTATTTTTCATTTCTTGTGACAGTGGCCAGCAGAAAAAAGATGTTGGGAACTTTTAGCCCCCAGAAGGAACCGTATACATATGCATTGGAAGAAGAAAGTACCCCTTGTGGCATGTTCGTCAGGGGAACCTATGCAGCAAGAACCAAGGTAACACATTCCACCAAATTTAGAAAGTTGATTTGTTCTTTTAACCTTTGAGTGGAATACTCTTGTGTACCAAATAGTATGTGTATGAACTCACTAACTAAATTTTCTTGGTTCAGTTTGTAGATGACGATCAAAAATGCTACTTGGATGTCAATTACTACTTCGAAATTCAGAAGAACTGGGCAAAAACTGAATGAGATTTGACCTTGAGCAACTTGGAAAATTATCTTTCCTTTTGGCCTTTTGTGTGTCTCTTTGGAACATATTGGAACTCAACTTGGTTTAGTTGTTAATCAAATCCAGTTAGCACGATTGTAAACGTGCGTGCCATATGCTTATGTTACTGCTTCCATCCTTTTCCTTTTTCTGATGCCAAGATGTCACAAATAAAATCACTCTTAATTTTTACTGTGGAACTTGCACTCACTGACTTAAGATTCCCACATAGAGTTAATTGCAATGTCAACGAAGGTTCAAGAGATAAACAAAAGAAAAGAAAATTGAATTAGTATATCTTAATCTACATCGACTAAAGATAAAACTATTTCGCAATATAATAAGTTAGTACAAATTTCATCTTACAATCTGGTTTCATATGATTGAGTTATGCTTAAAGTTCACTTCTTAACGATATCCTCGACTACTGAATTTGTTTTCTTATGCAAATGGCTTAAAGGTCCGTAAGTTCTTTTGGGGGCCAAAAGCTTTTCTCATCATATGAATGCCCACATACATGCCTCAAGCATGCACTTTACTAACAAGAAAAATAAAGGAAAAAGCAGAACTACTAATGAAACTAAGATTGGGCCCCTAACCCGCCGATGATGATGGACCAAAATTTGAATGAGTGCACACTCTCCTTTATAACATTTTGTGAGTGATTGGAGATTGAACTAACTTTATAATCTCATACCAATTATGATTTACGTAATCAATAATTGCTTGTAGCAAAGGCTTTGTTAACTTGTTACTGTTAGTTTGTTGTGTTGGCTGAATTGTTCTTTCAATTGTCATAAAATATCCTACTTCTTCTGTTTGTGTTGAATCAAATCGATGCCAACTCATTTTGAATCAGTACGTAATGATGGTGGTTACGAGTTAAAGAAATTCAGAATGCTATATTGCTAGCTATGATTGCACACATGGTGGGTCACCAGAAACCATTTCCTTGCAGTTTTACAACTCTAAGATTCCCTACTTCATTCTTATACATGTTCTCACTGAATTCCTCAGTATCATGCTTTGCCAGAAAAATTAATGTATCAAATCATCTAAGGTCTTGTATTTAACTTTTCCTTCTCGCACTAATTATTCATTAAGAATTAATAATGAATAAGTATGTTCAGGACCGAGTGTTGGATAGGATGTATCTGTATTATAATTACAAGAACATTCTATTCTGATGTTGAATACAGTTAAATGTATAATTTGACCATTATTAACCGAAGTGCAATACTAGCTATCTTATATTTTCTGACAAATCATGAACACTTTTAACTGTAACAAAAGAAAGTTGTAAAAGTATATACATACATTCAGAAGTAAGTAAAAAAGCATCTTCATTATATTTTTTGTTTCTTTGAAAAAGCAAGAATGAGAATAGCTTTTAACTAAATTTAAAATGCATACAATCTTATTATACCAACACTTTTAAAGAGCTTTTTCCAAAATGTAAAGATGCTACTCTGTAGTGTGCACTGTGCTATCATTACATGCATGCCCTGTGGTTGATGATGCCTTCAGCAGAAAAGAATTGTGTGGAACTGGAATGGTGTTAATTCACTGATAATCTTTTTGTGATTGTTGTGATAATGTGTTGTCGGGTATGGAATAATTTGAGCAAAGGTAAAGGACATTCTTTAACCTTACTTTCTTTCGAAGTAAAGTTGCTTAGTAATTACTGACATTAATCATTGCATGAATCACAAACACAAGCCATGCAGGAATGGCACTTGAATAATTTTCAACATTACTTAACTAACAAGTTAAAAGACTGGTTTTGGGTCCAAGTATATATGAAAAAGTACACATTAACTAACGAAATTGTAGAATTTTAAAGGAAACTTCGGTTAGATGACATAAACATCAAATAAAACACAAAGACTTAACATATTTCTAACTTTTCATATTGAGGAATAAAAAGTATTCAGTTACTGAAAACAAATGAACGTGTACGTTGTTCAAATTAATAATGATAACCATATATAAAATAGTCTTAAATAAATAAAAGTAAAATGTATAAATCATGTAAAAAATTAATTGGTGTGTGAACTTACATGTAAACAAATTGAATTGAATTAAATAAATTTTAATTTCTATTTTAATTAAATGAATCACCAATAATCTATAAATTGAGTAGAATCGATTGTTGTATGGTTAGTAAAAAAAAGCTAGAGAATTGACTTTTCTTTGGGATAGTCTGTAAGGAATTGTGATGAGTGGAGTTAATTGAATTTGACCGACCTAAAAAAAGCAGAAAAAGACATAAAACTGTGTGGTTTGGACTACATTTTTCTCAAATTTTCAACAGCACACTTCCCTATAAGCTTGTGATTGACAAAGTTGTTGTTTGTTTCCTCCACATCATCATTTATCTCCATTTTATTTCCTTAAAATAATGACTAAATAAGTGCCTGAATTTTCAAGAAGCGAAAATCGAATGAGTTTGACCACAAAACAAACCAAAGGTCATAGTAGTCAGGTCAATTATGGGTTCGTTCTAGTTGACCTAAACAAATTAAAATGAAAATTTTCTTCCGTGTATTCCTGCACATTAAATTTGGTTTTGTCCACCTAAAACTGTAAATTAAGACCCCAAACCAAGCCAAAGCATGTAGCCACAGTTTAATTTTGTATTGGCCAAAGTTAAACATCTCTCATTTTTGTATACTGCACTGTACAGAGTGATCAGAAAGCATATGCCTATGTACATGTGAGCTATATAAGTTCACAAAAAAATTAAGCAACAAATGAATCTACCAATGTTTCTCTACTCTCTATGCATCCATAAAAGAGAACTAACTTGGAATGAATAACTAGTAATCTAACAGTGCAAACTTGACCTGCAATCCAATCTTACCACCCTCATTGACAAGCTTAGCAGCTGTTACCAACCAATGTCCTGGAGCATGATGTGGCCCCCGCAGAACCTCGCTTGTATCCACGTATTTAAGCAGTTTTCCAGAACGAACAGGCACAGGTGGACCATTTGGATAAACACCAGAGTCAAGTGATGTTGGAGCCTGCTTCTGAGGAGAAGTAGTAGTGACACTTTGCTGTGTGAATGAAAATGTTGTGCTTAAATTTGTGAGGAAAGATGATTTTCTTGAAGCCTCAGGTGCACCACCCCAATCTGATTTCCTGATGCTGCAATTGGGGATGTGGGTATATCGGAGGCGCAAGTGAAGCACATTCTTTGGCCAATTCCCTTTGCTAATGAGCTGTGCACCGGTTACAATGTAAACACCACCACCACCACCTGATTCTTGCAACCAGTTAGGGTCATGTTTAACCACTGCAGTGCACACGTTTGCAAATCCCTTCCACCTTATTGGCTCCAGAAAGGTGTCACGGTATTCATTATCATCAGATCCTCGCCACAAAGATGCGCCTGAAGAGTGGATCATCATTGTCTTTGGGAGGCTTGAAAGATGGTGCACATGTATTGCAAGTCTATCACATTTTCTTCCTTCCAAGTACAGACGGAGGCCTACCACAGGCTTTTCTTCACTCACTACCTGATATTGTTTCGCATACAATAATAATACGCACATAATTGATGTCAATTATAAGCACGACTTTGGTCAAATAGGAGGAAGAAAGGGTTAGGCTAAGAGAAGTACCTGTGCAGAACTGACATGAAGCTTGGGAGACATGAAACCAAATTGCAGGGAAGGGGAAGTACTCTTTTTCCTTTGATGCCTCAGAGGTAGCTCATAAAACATGGGTGCCCATTGCCTTGGAATTTGAAACTCCAAAAAGCATTGTAAATCTTCGGGAGGGGGCTTATCTGTAAAGCACAAATGAATCATTAAATGTCGTGTTTAAAGGTAAAAAAATCCTAGATGACTATGTGCATAAAAGTAGTACATCATAGAATTATTAGTGAATCTGAGAAGAAGAACGTACAGCGTAAGTACAAATTGATTGCATGGCTAAGATAGCCACTTCCTGGAATTCCTGTGAGAAGTGAGGCAATAGGAACAAACTTGAAGAGGATAGCTTCAGGACTAGAAGCCACTGTCTGGAGCCAATTTGAGTGACCGTGCTTGAACACATCTCCTCCTCTTTTTGAACAGATGATAGTGAGGCCCTGTTCCAACATAAAATTAAGACATTAACAACTTACAAAATTTATCTTTTATTCAGTTTAAATTTCAAATGGCAAATATTTCTCTTTTTGTGACTTACATCCTTGCTTGAAGTTTCTGAAATGCTGGTGAACAGCGTTGTGTTTGATTGCATCACTTGATTGAAGACCTCAGGAACCTAACGAATAAGAGAGACTGCATCAACAGATAAGTAACAAATTTGTAAAAACTAAAGAAAATAAAGTGCTATGCATCATTACTTTTTGTTTGGCTTCTGCGGATGTGTTTGTCTGTTGTTGAGAAGGGCTTCTTAAATCTTGAAACAAAAAATCTCCTAGATTCTCTAAATGTCTTCTTAGATCACCAGGTGAAACCTTTGAAGAATGCTTTTGTTTGACACATATTACATCTTGACCTCCAACAGCCATACCTGTTATTATGTGTGTTCCATATGTTTGAATGAACCTGTCTTAACAAAATTGGTTAGCAACATTATCTTTCTATGGTGAATTGTTGTTGTGGCTTTGTGCTTACCTGGTTAATGAAGCTGGGTCCCACTGAGCTGGAACAGACTTTTTCACTTCCTCTTGCAGTATGAGGTGTGAAACAGTGAGGTGCAGATAGAACAGGGAAATGAAATAACCATCAAAAGCAAGATACTTGATGTTATGAGCATCATGATACCAATCACCACTCAGATCAAAAAGAGCATTGAAATAGCCAGAAGGAATTTTTCCCTGTATTGCCGATTTTTGATTTAGCAGCTCAGACATCTGCTAGTCAAAAAAGAGTCATGTAACAATGCTTAAATTGGTTATCTATAAAAATTGTAACAAATTGAATCAATTAATTCAAAGTGATATCTTACAAACTCAAGCAAGTTTTTTTCCTAATGTATGACAGTTGCGCCTATAAAGGAAAATAAAAGAATTTTAACTTCTAACATACTTTAGTCCTGTGTGGAACAAGTAAAAAGGAAGAAATAGTTTCATTGTTATTATTATAACTAAATAGGAGCCAAGGCATTCTCGAAATACCGGTCCTAAAATATCATTCTTAGAAATATAGGTATAACTCAAACCGAACTACTATTTAAATGAGCTAAGTTTAATCTCTTACATGAATTTGTTCGGAATATTAATTTATAGTATATCAATATCTTTCTCAAAAAAATCCTAACGATAAGAGTCTACAAAAAAAATCCGTGATTTTGAGCTCCACCATACTACTGATTTTGCTGTACTAGAAGATAAAGTTATGAATGTCTTGTATTGTGTATGTGTATACATATCTCTGTATTTAATGTAGATTCAGGCCTTTTATTAATTACTTTACATTTTTCTTTTAAAATAATATTTTAATTGAGTTTAATTTATATACACGAGAGTGGTTTTTTGACAAGGACATCCAATTTGCAACTTGATTTATATCATTTATAAATATATAGAAATGAAATACCATAAACATTCTTTTATACATTCTATTTATTTGTATAACAATAACAATTATAATAATAACAATTATCATAATTTTTTTCTAATAATCTTAATTTTTATTTTGTTTGAATTGACTTTCCTACTCTAATTTTTCAATTATTGCATTTTCTAAATAACTAGCATCCTCTAACACATAACACAAATACTATTTCTTATTACTTAATGTTCATTATAACCCTTTTATTTTTATTTAATTTTTATAAGGTACAGAAAGATATCTCTTTTTACTAGAATAACTTGTTATTAAATATTATATATATATATATATATATATATATATATATATATATATATATATATATATATATATATATATATATATATCAGTAGAATTTTGGAGACAAATTCTTTTTTCTGTTAGTGCCAAATGGGAAACAGATAATATATTGTAGTCACGGTAATGTTTAGTGGAGTTTTAAAAATGTTATCTTTGTTTACATCTTCAATAGATTAGAAATTAATGAACAAATTGACCAGTGGCTAGAATATTCTTGTAGACTACTCAACAATCCAGAAGATCCACGTTAAGGGGATGTTTTACCATTCAACCCATTCAACATATATA
>Ga0209589_1006317_pt1 | contig 19679 bp, 9 predicted proteins | sample CowpeawhiteBW_FD_187525 | JGI IMG/M metagenome (GOLD analysis project Ga0209589, IMG submission 187525) | Root nodule microbial communities of legume samples collected from California USA - Cow pea white BW (SPAdes) (version 2) | ecosystem: Host-associated > Plants > Roots > Nodule | place: USA... | reverse complement strand
ATATATATATATATATATATATATAAGTTCAAGAAGGAAGGTAGCTTGGAATTTGAAGAAGAACTGCACACCTGCTAGAGAGCTGCAACCACGAGCAGACACAATTCATATTTTCTTCTTCTTCTTTAGTTCGTAAGTTTTGATGGCTGTCATGAGTGGCTAATCTTCCTTTGTGTGATTGAATGTAATATACTCGAACTTGGATGTAATCTGGTGATATTTATATATAGCATTTATGTTTTTACTCAATATTAGTATTATTGTTTTGTTCTTAATGCTTGATTCTATCTAATTAATAGATGTTTTGATTTTGGTTTTTAGATCTGACTGGAAAGTATTTTTGAAAATCTAATTTGAACAATGATACTTGATATACTGTGATACTAGGAATATATCTCAATATATCAATTGCTTTTAACACCTGATCGTAATGCTGGATAGTTTGCTGAATATGTGATGAATTAATATTCAGGGAACTAATCTTATGAATTTTATACGCGAGGGATCAATATAGATGATTTTTGAGTGTGCATCAATATTGGTACTTTCAGAAGTTATGTATTATATTCATCTAGATTACAGACAAGGGAGATAGATGAAATTCATTCCTAGTTTCTTTTACTGAATTTTTCTAAACTTTCCCGCTTTTACTGTATTAATTTTATGCAATAGTCAATGACAAATCAAATTAAAATCTTTATACATATGTTGATTGAGATAATTATTAATTTTCACTGAATTCGTTCCTCGTGGGTTCGACACTCCTACTTAAAATCATTACACTACAGTTGACTTTTGGCACGCTTGCCAAGAGACTAACATACACATGATGTGGACCAAACTTCACTTCTCTAATATATGATCAAATGACTCAATGACATTTTTGTAAACAAAATAATAATCAAAGTGGCATTTTTGTAAGAAAAAATAGTACATTATGCAAGATGGAATGAATATATCATGGTGACAAATATTCATTTTTTATATTAACAACATTTCTCACATACATCACACAACCAACTTAACCATATCTGTCTATTTAGAAATTGTCTAGTTTTTCGCAGAAGCATCACCATGTTCCACTAAACCATAGACTGTGATTGCATACTCATATCTACTCATGGTCTATCAAGTGCATGTAGTACACATGTTGCAGACCAAACTTCACTTCTCTAATATATGATTAAATGACTTAATCACATTTTTGTGTATAAAATAGTAATCGAAGTGGCATTTTTGTAAGAAAAAACAGTAAATTGTGCAAGATGCAATTGATATATCATGGTGACAAATGTTGCTTTTGATACGTACAACATTCCTCACATACATCACAAAACCAACTTAACCACATATGGCCACTTTTAAATTGTATAGTTTTTACAAACACATACCATGCTCCACTAGACAATATGTTGTAATTATCTCATCTAAAGTGACACATCACTCCATGGATGTAAAGTACTAACAATACATCAATTAGTGATGTAACGACACATTATTTAGTATAATAATCATCTCACTATTTAAAAGATGAAAATCCTTGATATACTTATGATCACTTCTCCACAAATACGAACAATAATAACTCTTGTTGGATTAAGCCTGACAAGCTTGCTAGCCCACCAAGAAAAAATGTGGGTCATGTTGAAGTTTTCAATCTATTAGCCAATTTTGGCTTAATCCACTTAGCCTAGAGTTGTCAAAATGAGTCAAAACTCGCGAGCTAACCCCACCCACCACGGTTTCGAGCCAGATTGGGTAGAAATTTTTTTACAAATTTCAATGTGGGTTGATTTTTAACCCGGTCCACCCAAAACCCGACTCACCCGGGTTGAATCCGTGGTGAGTCGGGTTGGCTCATCAATCCGCAAATAAAGGATCATACAATGTGTTTTTTTGTTAAGTTTGGCTTTGCATTTGTGTTAGGTTAGTTTTTTTTTTTAGCCAATACATGGATAATTTGTATTTTTGTGATTTTGGTTTGTATTTAGATTGTATTGAAGTTTATTTAGATTTTAATTAGAATTATAATTTAGGTTTGACTGAAAAAAAATGTATTTTTTTAATTAAGTGAGCTCGTGAGCCAACCCGTTTAACCCACTAACCCGTGATGAGCTAGACTGGGTTCAAACTTTTTTAGCTCGCTAATAAATGAGCTTGGTTGGGTTAGCTCACTAGGTGATTAACCTGTAGTGGGTCAAACCGGACTGGGTTACCCACTTTGACAACTCTCACTTAGCCCGCTCCGACTCAGTAGCCCATTTTATTTTTAATTTAAAAATTAAAATAAAAGCAATTTAAAAAATTAACTTTTCTATATTATATTCTCTAAAATAAGTAAATATATAATAATATTATAATTTAAATCATTAAGGGTTACAAATTAATTTATAATTTTTAGTTATTATATAATAATTTAATATGTAAATATAATTATTATTTTAATTTATCCAACTGAAATTATTAATCTTTCGATTAAAAACTTTAAAAATATTTATATTATTAAGAATATCTTTAATATTATATATATATAATGATTTTTAAAAATTAAAAATAAAAAAATAAAAAAATTAGAACAAAACTAAAAAAAATTACAGGCAAGCATATAAGTCAATCTTGTAACAGGAATGTTACAACTACTAACCTATTCCATTTTTGGTCGAAGAGACCAAATTAACCTGTTTTGTCATATTTTTGTAATATAATAAATGGTCTTTCTTTGCATATATTAATACGATAAGTAAATTTATATATAAACAAATGACAAAAATATTATCAAGAAGAAATTAAAAGAATTATTTAAATTATGAAACTTAATAATTTAAATACTAAACTTTAAATATTCGAAACAAATATCTAAATTAATGCATACCTAAGATAAATAATTAACATTGAATAAATTTTCCAATGATGATATATCGTCAAAATTAACACTGCACATTTTTTACTGTAGATAATTACTTTAATTAAAAAAACAGAATTAAGAAAATAATAATTTAAGAGGATAAAATAATTATTTTAATTTAAAAAAAATCAATTAAATTTAAATTAAGAGTCATTTAAACAGTAAAATTAAAAATATAATTATTTTAGTTTAAAATTCAAAAATAATGATTACTTAAAGGTAAACTTAGAGTACATGAAAAAGAAAAACCTCCTTTATATACAGCATAGATAACATTAAAAGTTAAAATGAATTATTAAAATAAAGACTTAAAAATAATTTTAAATTTAGAGACCACACAAATTTTAAAGATTAAAAAAAGTAAACGTTAATTTGAGAGAATTAAATAAAATTTGATCTAGAACTTCAAATATATTTTAGCAAAAATGAAATAAAATTATCGTATTATTGTTTTAGTAACACGTAATTGCTAATATGGATGTATTCAATTACATGAACAAACAAATGTAAACTATTTAATGAAAAAGAACAAGAGAAATGGTTTCTAAGATTTAAAATATTTTAAATGACATTTTTAGTGTGAAAAACTAAAAGATATTTAAATTTAATTGATATTCAGAAAACGGGAAGAGAGGGTGAAAGACCAGTTTTGTTCTTATCCAGTAGGCCCAATAATTATCTTGTCAACATTATTTCTTCCTGCAACCCCTGATTTGCTACCTGCACATCCATTGTTGATGCACAACGTAAAAATTGCATTATGGGTTTTTTAGGATTAACCCTACCTTTTCTTGTCGTTAAAAACAAACCTAACAAAAGGAGACCACCCTTTCATACCTTGTCAGGGCTAAATTACTTCAAAACACCACCAGAACCCACCACACCATATATCGCCAAAATTAAAACGGAAATTTAAAAGTTTGGATAGAGTATTTTAATGAAGCAATTCATTTTTTTGAAGAATTTAGATTTCTTTGTAATGAAATGCTTTGTTTGGATAGAGAAATTAAAAAGTATTTCAAATGCAAGCATTTTTTTGAAGGATTTCAATTAGCTAAATTAGTAGAAATTCAAATACCCTAAAAATAGGTGGAATTTGAAATTCTTCTCACTCAACCTCACATTCTAGACGATCCGGACGGGCACGACGACTCGGACGTACCCGACAACCCGGACGAACCCGACAACCCGAACGTGCCTGACGACCCGAACGGGCCCGACGACCACGACGGGCCCGACGAACCGGACAGGCCCGACGACCCGGATGGGCCCGACGACCCGGACATGGCCGACGACCCAAACAGGCCCAACGAACCGGACGGGCCGGACAACCCAAACGGGCCCGATGACCCAAACAGGTTTGACGACCCAAACGAGCTCGACGATCCAGACGGGCCCGATGACCTGGACGGGCCAGACAACCCGGACGAGCCCGACGACCTGGAGGGACCGGAGGACCCAAACGAGCTTGACAACCCAAACTATCCCTTCCAAATCATTGGGCCCAACAACCCGGACGAGCCCGACGACTCGGACGTGCTCGACGACCCAGAAATGCGGGATAACGCGGACAGGCCCGACGATTCGACGATCCGAACGAGCCCGACGACCCGGACGGGCCCGACGACCCAGACGAGAATGATGACCCGGACGTGCCCGATGACCCGAACGATCTCGACGATCCAAATGGGCCCAACGACTCGTACGGGCCAGACTATCCAGACGGTCCCGACGACCCGGACGGACCTAACGATTTGAATGGGCCCTTATGAGTTGTCGGGCACGTTCGAGTCTCGGGCCCGTCTAGGTCGTCTGGCTTGTCCGGGTCGTCGGACGTGTCCAAGTCGTTGGGCCCATCCGAGTTTCCGGGCCCGTCCGGGTCCTCGAGCCCATCCTAGTCGTCGGACCCGTCCAGGTCTTCAAGCCCGTCTAGGTGTACGGGCCCGTCCGGGTTGTCAAACCCGTCCGGGTATTCGGCCCCGTTCGGATTATCGGACCCGTCTTGATCGTCGAACCCGTTCGGGTCGTTGGACCCGTTTGGAGCATTGGGCCAATGACCTAGACAGGTTGGACCGGGCCATATTGACGAACTTGACGGCACAATCGTGCAGTATGGGCCGTCAGGCCTCTAGATCATCGGGCCACCCAGCCTGTCTGGGCTTCCCAGTCGGTCCAACTCGGGTGAGTTGTCGGGTCTAACCAATTCGGTTGCATAGTTGGGTTTGTCCGATCCATCTAGGTTGTCGAGCATGTTTCCAAATTTATCATGAACTCAAAACATAATTAAGCGTAAAATTGATATTGTTAAAATTAAATTTTATCTCACAATAAATTCAACTTTTTTTTCCAAACAAGAAATTGAAATGTCAGTTATTTTAATTTCCTTATCCAAACAAGTTATTTAAAAAACTAATGGAATTTAATTACAAGCAATTCAAATACAGAGCATTTCAATTTCTAAGCATGGTTGAAATGCTCCATCCAAACACAAGGTAAGGGAGAGCAGTTGGGAAATCATTGGGTGCAAAAAGTAAAGTCCTCTGTATGATTTGGCTGTCCCACAATCACTCAATGAAGCCCCTGGGGTATGAAAGGGGCTTTTTCCTGCACCTCCAATGATTTCTCTTATGTCCTCAAAATCTTGTTTAATTCCCAGTTTGTCCTACAGTAAAAGTGAAATAAGAGTAAATTTTCTCTCTCATAAAAAAAATTATGTTATGAATGTCGACATTATTGTTATATGTTTGTGGAGGTTGACATTCGTAATAGTGCTAACAATTTCTGTTGTAGTTGCGCACATCCGCAACATTTTTTCTTCCTTTTGATATATAATTTTTTCCTTTGATTCTTAATCCATTTGATACAGTAAATATCCTATAACATGTATAAACATTAATATAATATTTGGTTAATTTATCTTCAATTATATGAATGTGATTTAATTTTAAAAAATTAAAAATATTTTGCTGAAAAATTGTATTGTGGATGTCGACATCTGCAATAGAAAATTTCTAAAGCGAATGTCAACATCCGCAATAGATAATTTTTTTTTTAAATTTTGATATATATTTTTCTTTGATTCTTTATCTATTTGATGTAGTAAATATTTTATAACGCATATAAACATTAATATAGTATTTGGTGAATTTATCTTCAATTATATGAATGTGATTTAATTTTAAAAAATTAAAAAGTATTTTTCTTCAAAATTGTATTGCAGATGTTGACATCCGCAATAAAAAATTTACGGAGTGGATGTCGACATCCGCAACAGACTTATTTTTTTTTTTTAAATTTTGATATTTTTTTTGCTTTTATTCTTAATCCATTTAATGTAGTAAATATCCTATAACATGTATAAACATTAATATAGTCTTTGGTAAATTTATCTTCAATTATATGAATGTGATTTAATTTTTAAAAATTAAAAAATATTTTGCTGAAAAATTGTATTGTAAATGTCGACATCCGCAATAGAAAATTTCTGAAGCGGATGTCAACATCTGCAACAGACTTTTTTGTTTTAATTTTGATATATAAAGTTTTTATTTTGCTGAAAAATTATATTGTGGATGTCGACATCCGCAATAGAAAATTTCTTAAGCGGATGTTTACATCCGCAACACACTTTGTTTTTTTTTTTTAATTTTGATATTTTTTTTTTGTTTTGATTATTGATCAATTTGATGTAGTAAATATCCTATAAGGTGTAAAAACATTAATATAGTATTTGGTGAATTTACAATTATATGAATGTGATTTAATTTTAAGAAATTAAAAAATATTTTGCAAAAAAATTGTATTGCGGATGTGAACATCCACAATTGAAAATTTCTGAAGTGGATGTGGACATCCGCAACAGACTTTATTTTTTAATTTTGATGTATAACTTTTTGTTTGCTTTGATTCTTGATCCATTTGTTGTAGTAAATATCCTATAACATGTATAAACATTAATATAGTATTTGGTGAATTTATATTCAATTATATGAATGTGATTTAATTTTAAAAAGTTCAAAAATAATTTACTCGAAAATTGTATTGCGGATGTCGACATCCGCAATAGAAAATTTCTGAAGTGGATGTCGACATCCGCAACAAACTTATTATTTTCTTTAATATGGATATTTTTTTGTTTTGTTTTATTCTTTATCCATTTGATATAGGAAATATCCTGTAACATGTATAAATATTAATATAGTATTTGGCGAATTTATCTTCAATTATATGAATGTGATTTAATTTTAAAAAATTTAAAAATATTTTGCTTAAAAATTGTATTGCGGATGTCGATATTTGCAATAGAAAATTTCTGAAGCGCATGTCGACATCCGCAACAGACTTTGTTTTTTTTTTTTTTTAATTTTGATATTTGATATTTTTTTGCTTTGATTCTTAATCCATTTGATGTAGTAAATATCCTAGAACGTGTATAAACATTAATATAGTATTTAGTGAATTTATCTTCAATTTCATGAATGTGATTTAATTTTAAAAAATTAAAAAGTATTTTCTTTAAAAAATTGTATTACGATTGTTGACATCCGTAATAGAAAATTTATGAAGCGGATGTCGACATCTACAACAGACTTATTTTTTTTTTAAATTCTAATATTTATTTATTTTTGCTTTTATTCTTGATCTATTTAATGTAGTAAATATCCTATAACATGTATAAACATTAATATAGTATTTGGTGAATTTATCTTTAATTATATGAATGTGATTTAATTTAAAAAATAAAAAAAGTTATGAAAAATTGTATTGCAGATGTCGACATCTGTAATAGAAAAATTCTAAAGCGGATGTCGACATCTGCAACAGACTTTTTATATTTTAATTTTTTTAACTTTTTTTGCTTTTATTCTTTATCCATTTGATGTAGTAAATATCTTATAACATGTATAAACATTAATATAGTACTTGCTAAATTTATCTTCAATTATATGAATGTGATTTAATTTTAAAAAATTAAAAAATATTTTACTAGAAAATTGTATTGCGGATGTCGATATTCGTAAAATTTCTGAAGTGAATATTAACATCCGCAACAGATTTTTTTTTTAATTTGGATATTTTTTTTTTGTTTTTTTCCTTTATCCATTTGATATAGTAAATATCCTATAAAATTTATAAATATTAATAAAGTATTTGGTGAATTTATCTTCAATTATATGAATGTAATTTAATTTTTAAAATTTAAAAATATTTTGCTGGAAAATTGTATTGTGGATGTCGACATCCGCAATAGAAAATTTCTAAAGCGGATGTTGACAGCCGCATCATACTTTTTTTTTTAATTTTGATATTTAATTTATTTTTGCTTTTATTCTTTATCCGTTTGATGTAGTAAATATCATATAACATGTATAAACATTAATATAATATTTGTTGAATTTATCTTCAATTATATGAATTTGATTTAATTTTAAAAAATTAAAACATATTTTGTCCAAAAATTGTATTATGGATGTCGACATTCACAATAGAAAAATTCTGAAGCAAATGTCAACATCCGCAATGCTACTTGAAAACAAAAAAAAAAACTATGAAAGGAATGTCGAGGGCTTCGCAAATTGAAAAGGAAAAAAGGTCTAATGCACCGCCAATAGAGGAGGAAGAGAAAAGGGGCTAAGTCAAAATGAAAAAGATATTGAATTTGGGGGTGCAAAAGGTGTGTTCTAATAATTACACAAATACACAAGAACTGTTTGTTTCTTTTGTCTTTTACTTTGTTGCTTTTACTTTTTTAACTGCTAGGGCAAAACAGGAAATTTTGGGGTACAGGAGAAAGACTTGGGGTGCAGGGAGAAGCCCCCGGTATGAAACAATAGCGCAAACAAGTATACTATACTAAAAAGGGGAGGTGGGAGCTTCTCCCTCTATCTCCAAAAAATTCTTCAACACCCTCAAAAGTATTTCTTATTATGAAAATGTCACTTTTTTTTTTTTTTTTACTTTTATCCTAGTCAATGTGTGGTGCTAGGTTATATGAATTTTAATCTCAGCTATATTGACATCCTAAAGCTCATCAATTCTTTGTCTTGAAAATTTATTAAGAAAAATATAGTAAAAGAATAGGGACTATACCAAACCTATGATAAAAATTACATTTCTTGAAATATAGATAAACTATACCTATATGAAAAAAAATTCTAAATAAAGGCATGGAGGTAAACATTAAACCACTTATATATTTCTCTATGAATCAAAGTTAAATTGGCTAACTCATCAGTACAATAATTTTCTTCACGAAAAGTATCAAAATCTTTGCACTGCATATGCTTACAAACATGCAAGCACACCGTTGCCATCTCCCTCCTAGACTCAAAAACATCCGTTGTTGATCCAAAAATTCATGAGAGACCAAAGAATTACTCTCCATCCAAATTCTTTGAAAACTCTTCCTCCAAACTTGTTTCAAAACATAAATGATCCTACAAATTTAGCACAAATAGTTATAACAATAATTAATACAGAAAGTGCATGAAAAAAAAAAATATCATTAAAGAATATTTTTAACTCTTCTTATGACAATTAGGTCAATAACCAGATAATACTTATTTTATCAGTTATTTAATCAAGATACAAAATTCAGTTTTCATTGTTGTCTAAATTAATGTTAATGGTAAGACATGGTAAATTTAAAATAATGTCTAAATGTAAGTTAAGTGTAAGACAAAGTAAATTTAAAATAATTGGTATAAACAATATTTCCAAAGAAGGGCGTGTGGCATACTAAAACCTACTTGATTGAATTATATAGAAAAGAACAAAATCAGGAATAAGTACGTGGGCAATTTAGTTAAGTGTTCTTATTACTTTAGGTATTGCAAGTGGATATCTTCAAAGAAGAAGGAAAACATATATATATATATATATATATATATATATATATATATAATTGGTGGGAATAAAAAGGGTATATAAAAGTGACCCAAATAATGTGTCTTACAGGAAGTGTTCTGGTTTGTCTTTAGTTTTGGCACAACTGAGTTATATTTAATATTCTATGTATATTAATTATATGCATTATGTAAGAGTCAGGGAATGAAGGCAACAACAAATTCAGATTTGTTGCAGTAAACATGTATTTGATCTTCTTTAAAATAGCCATTCCATGAAAACGAATTCGACAAGAGTGGGCCGGCTAGTACACCCCTTTTAACCTATTCATCATCTTCTGTTTTATTTTCCATATAATAACCATAATCATTACTACGAAACAAATTAAGCTAATTCAAAACAAATGAAGAAGCAGCCAAATTAGCCTTGCACGATCTTTTCATCACTTCAAAAACTTACCAATGCATGCGCCATTACTTTTCCAACATTCATCCAAAAGAGAAACGAAAGATACAACAATATATATTCTGAAGAAGAGACGTAGCTGAAAATTCTTCTCTCAACTTTATATAACTAGAGCCAAAGTTTGACCATCCTCAACCCACTTTTGCCATAAATGCACCTCATAATTCACCTAAATCATTTTATAATCATATATATACTGATTAAACTCTACGCAGAGTGTTGTACTTCAGTCCTGCGTATGCTAAAAACCCAAACTAGAAACTATAAACTTTCTATGTATAATTTCTGCATTCTAAACATGTATTTTTTTAGTTAATACTGTATAAATGTGAATATTTTTTAAAATCGAATTCAAAAACTAGTTAGTTGCTCTCTCTGGTGGACCTAACCCAAGTTGTGTATGTATCTTGATGTAACCCTTCATTGTGATAGACCCTTGTTTTGCTATAAATATGTTTCAAGGATTCACACAAAGTAAAGAGCTATCATCAAATCTAGGTTCCCTCTGTTTTGCCTCTCTACCTTTTCATTCCAGAAGTTAAACCATCTTAATCTAGAAAAATAGCATAGAAACCTACCTCACTCTTCAACCACATCTTCTCCACTGTTTCTCGTTTCACTCCACTTTAGGCTCCATGCACGTCACGTCCTCACACAGCCACATGAAAGCTGAGCTTAAGAGCACGTCCATTTCCTTTCAAAACCCTACCACTCTCTTTAACACACCTCACAACCCTCTCGCTGGAGCACTCAAAGGTTGTCTGGGAAGCCTGGATGGAGCTTGTATTGAGAAGCTCTTGCTCCACTGTGCCAGCGCTTTGGAGAGCAACGACATCACCTTGGCTCAACAAGTCATGTGGGTGCTCAACAACGTTGCTTCCCCTGTCGGGGACACAAACCAAAGACTCACCTCGTGGTTCCTAAGGGCATTGATCTCTAGGGCTTCAAGAATTTGCCCTACTGCCATGAGTTTCAAAGGAAGCAACACCATTCAGAGGAGGCTGATGAGCGTCACCGAGCTCACCGGGTATGTGGATCTCATTCCTTGGCATAGATTTGGGTATTGTGCATCCAATAATGAAATTTACAAAGCAATAACTGGGTACCAAAGGGTACATATTCTAGATTTTAGTACAACCCATTGTGTGCAATGGCCTACTTTTATAGATGCATTGGCCAAAAACCCTGAAGGACCTCCTTCACTCAGAATCACAGTTCCATTTTGTAGACCCCATGTACCCCCCATGGTCAATGTATCCATACACGAGGTTGGTTTACGTTTGGGGAATTTCGCCAAGTTCAGAGATGTCCCTTTTGAATTCAACGTTATAGGAAACACAGGACCGTTAACACCTGCGGAATTTAGCGATGAATCATCTAGCTTCCATTTTGAAGCAATGTTAAGTCTCTTGAACCCTACTACGCTAAACCTTAGGGAAGATGAAGCTTTGGTCATAAATTGCCAAAATTGGCTGCGCTATTTGTCTGATGATAGAAAGGGAAGCCGCCAAAGTCTTTCCCTCAGGGATGCTTTTTTAAATCTAATAAAAGGTCTTAACCCGCGGATTGTGCTCTTGGTTGATGAGGATTGTGACCTTAGTGCATCTAGTCTCACATCAAGAATCACCACATGTTTCAACCATCTTTGGATACCCTTTGACGCATTGGAGACGTTTTTGCCTAAAGATAGTGGCCAGAGGGCGGAGTTTGAATCCGACATAGGGCAGAAGATTGAGAACATCATAAGCTTTGAAGGGCACCAAAGAATCGAGAGGTTGGAGTGTGGGGTGCAAATGTCCCAAAGAATGAAAAATGTTGGTTACCTCAGTGTTCCGTTTTGTGATGAAACTGTTAGGGAAGTTAAAGGGTTGCTAGATGAACATGCTAGTGGGTGGGGGATGAAAAGAGAAGAAGGTATGTTAGTTCTCACATGGAAAGGAAACAGTTGTGTCTTTGCGACAGCTTGGGTCCCCTGTGAAATAAGGGATCATGTTGGAATGGATGCAAGTCTGCCATAAACACACTTCATGAGAGGCAAGTTTGGACCTACCATGGAAATGATTCCAATTGCTTAATTCAGTGGTCCAAATATGAGGCAGAGAGGAATTTCATCTCTTTCTCATAGGGTTGAAATTCATCTGCATAAGACAATTAGAAAAAACGGCTGCTTTTTGAGAATTATTTGTGGCAACTTTGTTACGGAGCTGAATACATTGGATCACATGAAAGGCAAAGGGGAAAAAATGTGTACGTTGTCCTCTTGTATGAGACAAATTTGTCTCTTTCCTATCTTTTCTCTTTTATGCAGCTTTAACTTGTTTCTGCTCAGAGCTCTGGGTCTAAGAAAAAGAACCTGTTGTAAGAAAATCCCTCTTTCTTATTACCCAGTTCTAACACTAATAATTTTATGATTATCAGCGAAATTTGTGCCAAAATGTATGCATATATAAAGGTAAGGCTAACCATAACATTAACCTAGCATATCTAGTATGATATGATCCTATTCCTACATTTAATGGCTGACTCAAACCCTGTTTCCCAAAGGGCAGTTTTCAAATACTACTGTGCAATTTAACCTTTTAAGGTAGTTCTAATATTACTTGGTACGTACCCAAATGCATGTAAAAGGACCACCAAACTTTAATTTTATGAGTGGTCATGTTCAGTGAGAAGATGTACAGGCTAAGGCCAAAAAGTTATCTTTTCGAGTAGAAGGTGATAATGATAAGTCATGAATAGCAGCATCTACACAAATGAAATCCAGCAACTGCATTTAGGGTCCAGAAGGACCTTCTGTAATTTTTGTTTTTCTGTTTTCGTGGAGATGTAATTTGATGTTAATCGAGAGGTGAAAAAGGACAACATGGTCCATGAGACAAAACGAATCAGAGCTATGGGATTCGAACCAGCGACCTAAGGATAACTGTACGTGGTCCCACAACACAGTCCTCCGTGATGTCGTTGTTTTTAAATATTCCAAGATGTCATTAGGGTTAAAGACCTGATACGATAAATTCACTTGATATATATACGTGTTTGAAAATAAATTCTAGATAAATATTAATTGGTTGATTTTATTTTATTTTATAAATTTATAATAGGTTATTAAAAAAATGATTTGTAGAAGTTATTTTTTATAAGCTTCTTTAAAATCTTATTTTAATTGATTCTACAAAAACAATAACTGAATTACAGTCACATGTTTTACAGACAGATTTTACATCTACATGTATGATTTTTATATCTAACAGATTATTATGAATGTCACTATTTGGAATCAAAAATAGAAATTAAGCAATATGTGCAATACATATATAAAAACAAGCTCATTTCAACCAAAACTATGTTGAATAAATTACTCTCTGATATGATTGATTTTAAAGATTTTGTATCCTTATAGCCGTGATATATAAATCCCATATCAAACTGTTATTAAGTGATAAAAACTCATACTTTAACAAAGAATTTGCACGCCATGTCAACTTTTGAATGAAATCATTAAAATGTGTTGGTGACCGTGAATCTAAGAATAAGGATTATATATGAACTTTGAATAACTTTATATAAAGGTTTAATTACTAACTAATTTGGTTCTTATATTTATGTTTTTGACTCGTTTTTTTTTTATATTTGTTTTTTAGTTAATTGACTCCTTAATTTATGAAAACACTGATCCATTTCGTTAAATAGGTGTTAACAACCTTTAAAATGATAACGTTTCAAAAAATTTGTCATTTCCTAGAATTTTTCTGATTTTAATAAGTGATATCTTCCATATAAAAAATATTAATATTTTGATACTGATACTTCTAAATACCATTAACGTCAAATTAATTGATGAGTCACATTAAATTTGTTTTACAAAGGTTGAGACTTAGTTAAATTATATATATATATATATATATATATATATATATATATATATATATATATATATATATATATATAAATATAAGAACTAAAACAAATCAATGATATAGAACAAATAAAAATTAAATCTGATAATACAACAATATATTTCCTTTATTAATTTGATTGTATAGTTATGATATTGTCAAAGTGATACTTAAGAGACAATTATTGTAGTAAAGAGTTAGGTAAAAACGACCTTTATCTTTAATGAGACCTACAACTTTATCTGTGTATAATCCATGTCTTTACAGTCCATTTTGAAGATATAGGATGATCTTAGTGTAAAAATTATTTTGAAAATGAGAAAACTAAGCAATGTGAGATATGTTTTCTCTTGGAACAATCAAAATATGCAACCATACCCCACGTAAACCAAAAAACAAAAGAGAAAGAAAGAAGAAAAATCTTGGTTTGATAGAAAATGTAATGCACCAAGCTCATGTATGTGTGTCATGTACTTTAAACAATGTGCAAGAAACCCTAATGTGTTCAAGCACTTGAAATGGCACACAGATTTAAAAGCAAGTTATGAAGACACTAACAGAAAAAGTGTTTATAACATCACCTAGTTAACGTCTCTCGGAGAGAACACAAACGTAAAATATAACCAATGACATTTTTGTAAATAAAGCGTCAATTTTGACGTTTGTCTAAGACTGCCCCGACATCCCTTAACGTTTGTTCCCCACGCGCCTGACGTCACTCCAGCTTAATGTCTGTTAGCCACGCGCCCAACGTCCTTTGATGTCTGTCAGTGCAAAGACAGACGTCAATTTCAGCAGTTCTCCCCAGATGGCGCGAGTTGAACGTCGGGTGGGTTCCGAACTGACGTTAAAAGACGTCGTTCCCTTATTTTTCGACATTAAGTAACGTCAGTTTTTTCTTTCAGACATTAATTTTAACATCACCATATATGATGTCGGTATTTTCACATACGTCAAAAGTCAAAAATAACAAACTTTGTAAGGACTTTTTGTGTTAATGAGAAACAATGATTTAAGGACTTCCACCGACTATGTGCACAATATATATAGAAGGAGGAGGTTCGTCATAGTACCCTTAGAGTGTGAAATGTTGTTTTGAGAAGATTTTCTTCGACCTTCTTAACCTTGGTTCAAACCTTGTAGGAGATCAAATTTGGAAAACCATAACGCATACTAATAGTGTTCCTCCCAAGTATTGACTACTATAGTAGATTTACTAGTATTATTATGTTATGCCAGTTCAAGTCAAACCAATTGATAAAAGATTTATATTAAAATATACTAAGCTAGTGTTAATTCTTCACAAAAGACAATCCCTCCACTCTTCTCATTTCTTAATATTTAAAAGATTTACACTTCCAATGATTGGTGGTCCATGAAACAAAATAGAATTTACAAAAGATATCTTATAAGTAGCATGTGACTATTGCAGCTAACTGTTAAATATAATCCTTAAAATCATTGCAACTTATAGGCCTTTTTTAGTTAGGTTTTGTTATTATGACATGAGCTAATAAATCACAAATAACATTAAAACCCTAAAATGTAGACAAGAAAGTCATTCATAGATTCTTTTTTAGTTAAGCAATGAAACTTCGTATATATTTCTAAAGCTATGAGAATGTATGGCGACAGTGATCTAGTTAAAAATTTGACTCGTATTATGTTTGATTTGAAAATGAAAGTATTTAAATGTCTGTTTATCAATAATAATTTAATTAAACATGCGTTTTTACATTGAGAATGGAACTTGTAAATCAATACACACTGGTTAGAATATAACTAAGTAATATATAATCTATACATATTTAACAAAAAAATGTAAAGAAAAATCGTCGACAGCAGGATTCGAACCTGCGCAGGCAAAGCCCAACAGATTTCGAGTCTGTCTCCTTAACCACTCGGACATATCGACATTACAGTATATAATCTAGAAGTATAGAATGTGTTCTTAATAAAAAAGTTATATTTGCATTACTTCTTCCTTAATTTTAGAAAGTAACACTTTTTTCAATAAGAAAACATTACGGTATTGTTTGTTTTGCATTTGTTTAAGTTTTTAAAAATAAATATATGCAAAAGTGAAATTAAATAAGAAACAAAAACAACATAGGAAAAAAACTTTTTTTTTTATAATTATAACCTAACATAACATAGTTTTTTATCTTATAAAAACTGTTTGGTTTTAAAAATATCGAATATCACCTCTACATGAGTACTCATGAAATTTCATAACGTGAGAAAGAAACCAAGAACAAATAGTATATAAGTCATAAGGTTGGTGGGTCGATATAACATGTAAAAGAATGAGGTTTGTCAACAATGAGTTGATTATGTTTCTTGATCTATTGTCTCAATGTTTCAATTCATTTCCATATAGGTGTATACATGGTGTGGAAAGAGAAAGTTTTATATTTAGAAAAAATATTTTGGTGTTTACTTTTTATATTATTAAAAGAGCATCTTGTTTTCTTAATAGTACACATTTTTTTTTTCTTTTTTATTATTTTAGTGCGCTTGAAAGAAAAAAAGTTAAGAGAGAAAATTAATTTATTCTTTAAAATTTTTCTTATAATTTTGTTTTTTTATTAACAAAAAAGGGCGTTGTTGTTTTCTCTTTTGAGTCATAGAACAAAGTATTGCAAGTTTATTTCTTTAAGTAAGATTAAATTATTACATTGTTTTGTTTTGTTTTTTTATATATATTTTTAGTGGTGGGTTCTTATGTTGTTACTTTGGCACTCAACAACGATTTCAAAGTTTTGTTCTTGATTCTATTTTTTTTGCTATTGTCGCTTGAATAGTGTTGGAGTAAAATTAGAGTATGTTTTGGGATTGTAGTTGGTTTGGGAGAAATTATTCTTTTTACTGTATATATGTGTGGTAGTGTAGGAGTTTTAGAAAAGTTAATTTTGGGCATAAAAGATTTAGTATTTAAGTTTGTCTTTGAGTGACACACTTCTATATCTTGAAATCTTACTTGGTTTATTAATTCACAATCTACGGTTATTGACCATAGACAATATTATTTATATTGAGAAATGCATGTCAATATTTAAAGCAGTGACAACAAAATAAGAAACAAAATTTTACAGAAATAATTTCTTATAATTTAAACATAAGACGAAGGCAATTGTGTAAATATAATTGAAGAAGAAAAACTCGTCAAAATCACAAATTAACTGTGAAAACCAATTAATGATAATTTTATCTCAAATTTTCACTTACCAATATCATGCGATTTTATCTAACATTACGATGATAACTTCTGAAAAGGAGAATTGAGACACACTCATCAAATTGTACAAGCTCAAGTAGAGTTTGAGATTAGAAAAAAGAGTTACGTGCTTGAGACGAATGATGGAGGACAATATGTTGATGGAGTTCTTTTAACATTTTACAAAAATGAAGATATTACGACACAATTTATTTCCACGTACACCTGAGTATAATGATGTGGTAGACCGAATGAACATAAATATCCAAGATAGAATGAAAGTTATGCTAAGTATATCAGATGTGGCTAACTCTTTTTAGGTAGAAGTAGTTAAAATCACTTATTACATGATAAATCAGTCATTGTTATAACAATATGTTTGAAAATATGGATAGAGATGTGAAATAACAAACTAGCTAATTAATCTTTTTTAAAAATATTTAATTGTCATATGTACGACTTCCAAGAAAAAAAAATAAAGTTAGATCTAAAAATCGAAAAAAGTATATTTTTAGGCAATATGAATAATGTGAAGGGGTGTATCTGTAAGACCACATTGTCCAAAATGTTGTTGTGAACAAGGATGTATTTTTTTTTTTTTGTAGAATATGAACTATAAAATGAGGAAACAAATTTACAAAGGACATTACCATAGTATAAATAGAGAATAAGCTTTAGATTATTTTTCTGAGTCAGAATATGATCTTTAATAACTTCATTTCTATAACAATGAAAAGAAATGTCCATTTTACAATTTGTATTAATACTTCTTTTTGTACAACTTTGGTGTAGAAGAACAAGAAATACCAAAAGTCTTTGGTTGTTTCCACACATTTTCCTAAAAAAAAAAGTAAGATAGTTTGATGAGTAGAAAAAAGTAATACATCCCATTATCTTTGTCAATCTTGAGATAAAAATAAGATTGACAAATAAGGAATGAACGTATAACACATCATTCAATTCAAGAAACTTGTAAATTTTAATGGTCCTAAAGAGATTGAAATTCAATTCAAGAAACTTGTAAATTTTAATGGTACTAAAGAGATTGAAATTTAGTTTACTACCATTAGGTAGAACAAATTGAATTTTAGTGATATTTGTGATTGGGGATAAATAATTTTTATCATATGATTAGTCAAGGACGGTCTTTCATTGACATAGAGGACCTTACTCCCAATTTTTTTTTATCTTTACATAAATTAATATATAATTTAAATTATTTTTAATATATTTTATTCATTTGGTATCTCCAATTTTTTTTATATATTTATGTAAAAGATTTGACATCCCTAAAATATCTAAAATATTTGTTAAAGATTTATCATTGTGATTGGTGAAAATTGTCATATGAGGTGCTGATAAGATTAATCATGAGAGGAATCAATTTGTGATTGCTGTAGAAAAACCACAAATTGTTGTTATTTCTTACGAGTCAATCCTTAATTGGTATCTATTGGAATTTCTCCAATTGAGTCACTAATGCTATAGTCACATAAAAAAAATCAGAATTATATTAATAAATCATTACCTTCAAAAAATAATAAGGTAAATATAAAGAAGTAAATAATGTAGGGATGTCAAGAGGATAGACACATTAAAATTATTTTTCATCTCCAGATAGAATGTAAGGCCCATTAAAAACCTTTTTATTTCTTTTCTGCCTTAAAATAAAGGGGTTGTCCTTATAAGTGGGCCTAAGGGCTGGCCCAACAGATAAAGCCCCGAAGCCTGCCCTAAACCTAACATTTCCCTCATTTCAGAAACTGTTCCTGATCCTAAGAGTTGCAGCCGCACTTCTGCTAGGGTTTGCCTCCTCACCGTTTCAAGTTCGCTCAAGTTGTTCCTACTCCACCTCGTTAGTTCACTCCTAGAGTTGCAATACTCGTTGTCGTGCCGTCAAGGCTTCTGTTGACCCTGTTTCCAGGTAAGGGAAGCTAGAACCCACTCGTGTATTTCATTTTTACTGTTGTACTGAGGGTCTTTGACTGATTTGAGGTTCTGAGTACTTGAAATGCATTTGGTATGTTGTTTTGGATTGGTGGGTACGATTGTTGCAGGAGAACAGTGGCGAGACCTGTTACTCTCACCCAAGCGAGCCAGTCTCGCCTAGGCGAGATGAACAGGGACTCGCCTAGAACCATTTTTGCACGAAAGGTCGCCCAGGCGACCAACTTGACTTTTTGAGCGAGCGAGTACCTCGCCCAGACGAAGGGGGGCTTTCCTGAGCGAGCACGTCTCGCCTGAGCGAGACCCTTCAGCCTGAGCGAGGGGTTGGGCGAGGCAGTGCGCTGTTTGGACGCTTGTTTGTTCTTGGATGATTGGTATTGGTTTGGGAATGAATGTTATGATG
>Ga0209589_1006313_pt1 | contig 19690 bp, 12 predicted proteins | sample CowpeawhiteBW_FD_187525 | JGI IMG/M metagenome (GOLD analysis project Ga0209589, IMG submission 187525) | Root nodule microbial communities of legume samples collected from California USA - Cow pea white BW (SPAdes) (version 2) | ecosystem: Host-associated > Plants > Roots > Nodule | place: USA... | reverse complement strand
GGGCTACTAGTCCACATGCTAATAAAAGTGAGGGTAAGCAAGTTATGAATTTGGTGTTGAGTGATGGTAGATTTTGGAGATCAATCACCTATTGCTTAAAATGTGTGATTCCACTCGTAAAAGTGTTGAGGCTTGTAGATGGTGATGCAAAACTAGCCATGCCATACATTTATGAAGCAATGGATAGAGCAAAGGAGCAAATTGCTGAAAATTTCCAAAAGATAGAAACGAGGTACAAAAAAGTGTGGAAGATTATTAACACTAGTTGGAATTTGCAACTACATAGGCCTCTCCATGCAGCAGCCTATTATCTAAATCCTAGGTAATGCATATTTCACCTAAATTTTTTCTACCAAGTACCTCTATTTTCGTTCTTCTCATGTCTTCAATTTATTTTTTGTTGTGTTAGATATCACTATGACAAAAATTTCAATTCGGATAGGGAGGTCTTGATTGGTTTATATGAAACATTTGAAAGAATGGTTTTGGATGTTAGCACAAGAGTTACAATTGATCAACGACTTGAAAAGTTCAAGGGAGCTAAAGGGCTTTTTGGAATGTACATGGCAATAGCTTCTAGAAACAAGAAACAACCTGGTAATGAAATTACTCTCATTACCACTTTTATATGATTTATAATTTTTAATTACATTAAATTATAATTCAATAGATTTTTATTTTGATAGCTCTTTGGTAGGAAAGTTATGGAGGAGAAAGTAAAGAGCTACAAAAGATAGCCATGAAAATCTTGAGTCTCACATGTAGTGCAACAGGGTGTGAAAGGATTTGGAGCACCTTTGACCAAGTCCATACTAAGAGAAGAAATAGATTGGAGCAACAAAGACTAAATGCTCTTGTCTATGTAAAGTACAATCTCCAACTTGAGTTGAGACAAAAGAGTAGAGAAGAGAAGGGGGAAACTTATGATCTCATATGTTTGTCAGATATTGAATCAGATGATGAATGGATTACAGAAAAAGAAAATCCTTGTTTGCCTATTGATTTCTCATGGATGGATATACATGATTGCTTTGATGATGAAGAGGGAGCTCCAAACAAAAAAAGGAAGAGAGGTAATTATTTCTATTCACAAGTTAAAATTTGAATGTCACCAAACTAGAACTAAACTTTATTTCTTATTCTTTTTGCTAATATAGGGCCAAGAAACTTAAATGCCAAGACCAATAAAAAAGGAAAATCCATAGTAGGAGATGAGGAGGAATTTGAAGACATTAATGAAGGGGAAGAACTTTCACTAGAAGATGAAGATCACTTAAGTGATGTAGATCTTGGAGATGATGATGATGAAATATGAATGATTTAGACTAGATTGTTTTTTTGAGGTTCTTTTGGATACAAGCAACAAAAACACTTATTTTTTGGATGGGTATAATGCAATACTTGTTTAGTAGCATATAGCCATAGTTAAAGGAATCTTAGGCAGCAACCACAATGTCATTTGAAGGCTGTGTTGCTGAAATTGTGAATCTATGTGGTAAAATATACATAGATACAACTACTTTATTTGACTATGAGGTTGTTTTGTTATTAATTGTCTCTTTGCATATTTATATATCCTATATATTTAAGTATATGTTACAATTTTTTTAATGTTTATGAATCGTACGATTCACGATTCAAAATTTAAGCTCTCCGATACACGATACGATTCACGATTCAACTACCATGCTTATTACCATCCAAGATGATTAAGTGCCTCTTTCCCTTTATTGGGAATGGTAGTGAAGATCCAGAGGGGATAAAAGAACTATAAGAAATGGAGAAACAATGATAGTTTAAAAAATTGTCAAATGAATTATGTTTGCATATAGAGCGAGTATGTTTTGGAATGGCAAGAGGCTAAATGGAATCTTAAATTATCAGGAGACGTAGTATGGAAGCATGATGGTTAAGGCCTTGATGCAGTTGCGTCACCGTGTGGCATTGGACCGATCATTGGAGTCCGTTGTTGGGAGGTTGTAAAAGGAGGAGGAAGTGGTCTATTGAATTGGGGTGGGAAGAATAGTTAGAATTATTTAGAGACTTTGGAACAATGTCAGGAGTAGGATACACAAATGGCTCAACTAAAGGCATGGGCAAGACTTGTTGACATAGTTAACAACTTTTTGTGAAGGAAGAGTGTTAAGATATCTTTAATATCTTATTTTCTTTTCTATTGTTATTATTCTTTCTATGTATTTTGGCCGTAGCCCATATGTTCTTTATTATAAATACAACCCCTATGTGTATTTCTACACAAGGGAGATTAATCTCAAACCATATTTTCTATATATTCAACATGGTATCTAGAGCTTAAGGATTTTTTTTTTCCTGTGCCTTGGTTTGGAAAATTTAGCAATGTTGTTCAACAATTTGGTATGACTCAGTGTGAGGCAGATCATTCAGTTTTTTATCGTCACTCAAGTGTTGGATGTGTCTACTTGATAGTGTATGTTGATGATATTGTTCTTACCGGCAGTGATAACCATGACATCTCTTTAGATGAAACAACATCTTTGTGATCATTTTTAGACCAAAGATCTTGAAAAACTCAGATATTTCTTGGGTATTGATGTGGCACAGTCCGACAAAGATGGTATTGTTATTTCTCAACGAAAGTATGCACTGGATATTTTGGAAGAAACTGGGTTGATGAATTCAAAATCTGTTGACACACCCATGAATCTCAATACTAAACTTCTACCAAATCAAGGAAATCCTATGTCAGATCCCAGACAGTATAGAAGATTAGTTGGAAAATTGAATTATCTTACAGTTACTCGTCCTGACATTTCCTTTGCAGTCAGTGTGGTAAGTCAATTTCTTAATTCTCCGTGCGAAGATCATTGGAATGCAGTCATTCGTATATTGAAGTATATTAAAGGATCTCCTGGTGAAGGGTTGTTATATGGTTCTAATAACCATACAAGAGTTGTTTGTTATTCAGATGCTGATTGGGTAAGATCTCCTTCTGATAGAAGGTTTATATCCGGATATTGTGTCTCTTGGAAAAGCAAGAAATAAAGTGTTGTGGCAAGGTCCAGTTCAGAAGCAGAATATAGAGCCATGGCTTCAGCCACTTGTGAGATTGTTTGGCTTAAGTAGTTGCTCAAAGAGTTACAGTTTGGAGACGCTAATCAAATGATACTTATATGTGACAATCAAGCTGCTCTTGATATCAGTTCTAATCCTGTCTTTCATGAGAGGACTAAACACATTGAGATTGACTGTCATTTCGTTCGAGAAAAGATTATGTCTGAAGACATTAAGATTGAGTTTGTTAACTCAAGTGATCAGTTAGTAAATATTTTTACTAAGTCTTTACGGGGACTGAGAATTAGTTATATTTGTAACATACGATTTGTATGTACCTGCTTGAGGGGGAGTGTTAAGATATCTTTAATATCTTATTTTCTGTTTCTATTGTTATTATTCTTTCTATATATTTTGGGTTAGCCCATATGTTCTTTATTATAAATACAACCCCTATGTGTATTTTCTACACAAGGGAGATTAATCTCAAACCATATTTTCTTATATTCAACAAAGAGAATAAAGGAGTTTCTTCTGAAGAGGTGACATTTGTAGGTATGTAATATTTTTTAGTATTAGGTGAATAACATCAATACTCTTTTTGAAGACAAAATTATTCAAAAAGGACATGTGATAGCCCGGGCTAAAAGTTTATCTGACCTGGAGAGACATCATGTACGAACACACTACCAAAGACTTGAGGAGAAATGTGAAGCAAAGGTTCATTTGGAAACACAATGGGATATGGAACTTCAGTTCAAAGAAGAAGAGGGAATTTTATTATGAACATAGCTGGTAATAAGAATGCCACCACCCTAGTGATGCACAAGTAAATTGCTCCAAATAGTAGGATACAATTAGTTTGAATTGTGTATTTTTTTTATACCATTTTGCTAAGGTGTTTGAGTATATATGGACTAGTATAAAATGCCATGTGAATTTAAAAGAGTGGAAAAACCAGAAGAGAAGTATTCTGCATTATCACTCCTTAAGATCTTGATCACTTGGTTAAATTGGTTCTTGATCTCATTAAGGAATGCACAAAGATATTCAAATGTTTAGATCAATCTTTCATTGAGTTTACCCATGTACAATGATAATACTCATCATTAAAAGTGACAAAATGATGAAACCCAAAGGATGAGACTCAACTTGGACTCAAATATCATAATAAATTATAGAAAAGAAACGTTGCAGCTTGATTAAGTTATTTTTCGAAAAAAAAAACACTGCATATGTTTTTGTAATTGATATGACTCACATTCTAGGACTTGAAGTGTTCTAACTTTAGCTATCCTCCTTTGAATTTTGAAAATATGGATTACCCAAGCAATCATGTAGGAGCTTAAGAGATGGGGATGCTAAACATAACATTGCTGGTCTAGTGCCTAGATAGTAGACTTTCCTATATTCATGTCCTTCTCAAATCTGTCAACCTATAATGCACTCTTGTATAACAAAAAAAATTGCATCAAAGGTTATAGAACAATTTGAAGATTTAGTTAATTGACTTAAGGAAATTAGATTAAAAGGACAATTAGGGACAAAAATAGCATGCTTTAGGTTCAAAGACGGAAAAAGGGAGATTTGACCAATTCCTTGAGAAGTAACTTTGGACCTATTGGCTAAAGTAATAACACGAGGATTTTTAGATGAGAAATGGTAGAAAATAAGGAAGCCTTGTCAGTAATGTGATAAGAAGCACCGAAGTTAATTATCTATGGATTTTGACATTCCAAGGTTTGAGAGATGCAAGCTTTTAACTAGTTGGGGAAAGATTGTGTTTGTTTGGCAGACTTAGGGCCCTTGGCTAAAGTAATAACATGAGGAATTTTAGATGATAAATGGAAGAAAATAAGGAAGCCGTGTCAGAAATGTGATCAGAAGCACCTGAGTTAATTATATATGGATTTTGACATTCCAAGGTTTGAGTGATGCAAGCTTTTAACTGTTATGGAAAGGTTGTGCTTTTCTGGCAGACTTAGGACCCATTGGCTAAAGTAATAACATAAGGAATTTTAGATGAGAAATGGAAGAAAATAAGGAAGTGTTATTAGAAATGTGATCGGAAACACCTAAGTCAATTAACCATAGACTTTGAGATTTCAAGGTGATGCAAGCTTTTAACAAGAACAACCTTTCCTATCACTAATGCGTAGGAATTGTTACGGTTATATACATTTTTTTATTTCTTTTTATGTATTCCATCACTTGGCACTGACTCCCCATAAAACGTTATGCAGGAAGCTGCTAGAAACAACAATGGCAAAGCTGCACATTCAGCATGGAGGAATTATGATGACTTCAATGAATACTTTTGGTAGCCACTTTGATACCGCTAAATGATTTTCCTTTTAGTTGGACTTATTCTAATTTGCAATAATATGTAGGTCCCCTGCTTGTTTTGAATTAAATTGGCCAATGAGAACAGATTCTCCGTTCTTGCGGAAACCTACACTTTCGAAAAGGTCAAAAAGGGTTAGTTATAACTTTTTTCCAACTGTTATTTTTATTGATTTTTCTTCATAATTATGATGTTTATATTATGTCTTTTCTTGTATGTTCAATTGTCGTTTGCAGACTGGTAAAAGCAGTTTTGTTGAGCATAGGACATTTCTTCACCTGTATCGAAGCTTCCATCGACTTTGGATCTTCTTGGCACTAATGTTTCAGGTTCCTTTTTTGTCATCCATAGTTGTTACTCTGAAGTTTGAACCCTGATTATGGATATAGGTAGCATCATCACCTTTTTGGTTGTGTGTATGTGTCTAATTCTTTTTGGATGTGTTTAACACTTTTAGGATACAACACAAACTTTCGACACATGTCCACCACCTCAACCATGTTGCAATTAAGTTATTTATTTATTTATCTCTTTTTTCGTAGACACTTTGACGCATTTTGGACATCTCACGACATGGCTTGATTATGACTTAATAGACCTAGTCAACACCTATTATTGATTAAAGACTGCTATCGTGAAGAAATTAAATAAAAAAAAATGAAATAATGTACTTGTTCTATGAGTATTGCTTAACACAATATTTTGAGGTTCATTTTTTTTGGACTAAAATAAAAGATGCTAATGCTTTTGCATCACAATGCTAATTGCTGTTCCAAATATTTACCTTATTTTCTTATTGTCAATTTGAATGGAATCTCTGCATTGCTAAATAAAAGCAATGATAGTGTAAATAGCTGCTTGGAAGACTGTTTTAGCTTGAACACTCCAGTCTCTACTTAGCAAACAACAGATTTAGTTGGGTCATGCCTAATTCCTGTTTTATGCAGGCTTTGACTATCATTGCTTTCAATCATGGACATATCAATTTGGATACCTTTAAAACAATACTTAGCATTGGGCCATCATTTGCAATCATGAATTTTTCCAAAAGTAAGATGTTTCTGTTTCTGCAGTTATTACTTTTTCAAATGGCAAGTGTTTCTTAAAATATTATTGTTATGTTATGATGAATAGGTTTCTTAGATGTGTTACTTACATTTGGGGCATACACGACTGCAAGGGGGATGGCTGTTTCAAGACTAGTTATAAGGTTTTTTTGGGGCGGCTTGACTTCTGTTGCTGTAACATATCTTTACCTGTGAGTTTATAATTCTCCCTTTACTATTTTGTCATGTAATTAACAGAGTTATATTGTGGCAATGAACGGGTTTAGCTGTTCAGCATTTTTTTGGTTTGATGAGGCAGTGATTGCATGAATGTGTTGATTTGATGAGACTATGCTGATTCCATTTTTTATTGACAAACTACAACCAAGATATAATATAAATGCAAACTAAGCAGACTATTTCAGTTGTTAAGACTAAAAACTTGTTTACATGCTTGAGTGTGCTAAATAATACTCAGCAGCAGAATTCATATACGCACAGACACACGCACAACACAATTTAATGTACCAAACATGGAATGGAACAAATAAGCTAATGCGTGGTTCTCTCAGTGGCTTTGTCAAGATCTCTGCTAGTTGATTGTTTGAGCTGATGGATTCAATCATAAAAAATACTGGATTATTACTGCCTGAAATACTTGATTAGAGGCTATGAATGACAACTTTGTGGTCATAATACTTGAATAAATGAGATGAAGCAAAACAGTGTATATTTTCCTTAGACTGTTACACTTCTACTGATGTATTTATAGGATACAAAGAAGGGGCAAGTACTTTCCTAAAACCCTAACCCTAAAGTTGGGTTCTCATACATGAAAAATAATAAATGAAAAACATTACATTTTAACACTTCCCCTCAAGTTGGAACATATAGATCGTATGCACCAAGCTTGGAACATAAATTGAATTCTAGGCCCCCCTTAGTTATTTAGTCAGAATGTTTGCAAGTTGTTCATTAGAGATGACAAACTCAGTAATAAAATCCTTGGATAGTAGTTTCTTTCTAACAAAATTACAATCATTTTCTATATGTTTTGTTTTCTCATGTAACACCAAATTGGATGCAATATTAAGAGCTCCCTAGTTGTCACGATACAACTTCATCTGTTCATTTTCACAAAATTTCAACTCTTGAAGAAGTTGTTTAATCCACACAAATACACATGTAGCCAGGTGCATAGATAGATATTTAGCTTCTGCACTAGATTGAACACTTTGTTTCTTACTTTTTGAGCAACACCATGTAAGTGCGCATCCAACCCAATGTAACTGTAATGGCCAAGTTAGACATATATTGGAAGTATTACAGAATAAAGGGAGCTTCAGTTTCTGGACTGCAGGTAATGCATGACAGATACAATCATGCCCTAATGTTGGGGTATTCATATATTTTTATAGTAGATTGAAATACAATTTTAGATAAACCTATTGGCTTCAAAACATTTTAACTTTGGGTAAACTAGTTCACCAAAATTGCATGATGTAACTGCATGAACCACTATGCCCTGATGTGGCTGCCTTACCAAATTTGCTCTCAGACCATCTGGAGCAATGAGTCTGTTTCCTGTCCTGCCTCCGCACGTAGGTGGCTATATCAACCACATATAAAAAACCTGGTAATTTGGAGTACATCTCAGCTATGTTAATATTGGTCATAATTTTTCTTAATTGCAGGAAAGTTTTGCAGGAGAGAAATAGTCGGAACTCTGATAATTCATTCTATTTCCGGATATACCTTCTTGTTCTTGGTGTTTATGCCGCATTACAACTATGCTTTGCACTGTTGCTCAAATTTCCAGCTTGTCATAAGCTTTCGGAAATGTCTGATCAATCATTCTTTCAGTTTTTTAAGTGGATTTATCAAGTGGGTTATTTTACTATTTACTTTTGACTTATTTATTTTGAGTTATTTCTGTTATGTTATGACTTGGTATTGACACCTTTTTGATGACATAATTCAGGAACGATATTATGTTGGACGTGGTCTTTATGAAGGAATAAGTGATTACTGCAGGTAGGTTTTCTTGCTGAAAATGGAATCTTGTTGTGAAAAACAGTTACTAATATGAAGAGATACCTATTTAATTGTTTGTTGCTGGGTTTTTACTTCAATGCATTGAGCCTTCAAAAAATCTTTCTAAAAGAACATGTGAACTGCTCTTGAAGCTTGTCAATTTGCCACTAGTTGAGTTAGGGTTATTTAGAACATAGTTGCTCTATCTGTTTATCTATAAATACTGTGTAGAATACATGTATAATTTTACAGAATACGAAGTTTTTATTCAGAATTTCCTCAATTGTTATTTATGGTACGTGTGTCACCTTTTATGTTGTCAGCAGTGCTGCTTCTGTGCTATTGATATTTCAATTGTTATTTAACACGTCTGTTTTAAGTGCGCAGGTATGTGGCGTTTTGGTTGGTGGTACTTGCCTGCAAATTCACCTTTGCTTACTTTCTCCAGGCATGGCATTTGTTTCTACTATTTTCGAATTCAAATTCATTTCCTTCGTACGACTGTACACATGAAAAATAAACATAACCTCAATTTATTCATAACTACAAGACAAATATATGATAATTGCAATAAACTTATTTTGTTAGTGGACAAATTTAATAACCTTTCTAGTAAATAAGTATTCTATTTTTTCACAGTGAAAAAATACATTTTTTATTTATTATAAAGATATTGATGTAATTTTGGTAATAAAATACCAATATCAGGAGCAGAGAAAACTGTAGAGGGAAATTAATTCATTTTTTTCTTTTTACTTCACTTGATTTTGACTTTTCTTTATATTCTTAAAAAATTCGAAAACTTAAAATAAATAAATTATAAAATACAACTGACAAGAAGGTTAAACTTGTACAAAACATAAGTTGGTGAAGTGTGTTACTATGAATGTTATTTAGTGAACCGTTGAAATGATAATAAAGTGTTTTTTTCTTAATTTAATTTATTTAGCTTTATAAGATTGATTTTTTATTATGTATTGTACTTCTTTATTATATTGTGAAAATTAAATTTAATATTTTCTATAAATACATTTTTTTTTTCTGAATTTAATTTTCTAATATTTTAATTAAATACATTTTGCATTTATTGGGTATGCTATTAATTCATTTTATAACTTAAGATAATCTAGTTTTCTACTTTTGTTTTTTTTCCCATATAATGTATATACGAAAAGAATTGAAAACATGAATAGGTATGAGTGTGTGTATAGCCTCACCATGAGATTTGGAGATTAAACTAAAATGATTTTGACTCTATTTTGAAAGAGACACCGAGATGAGGTTATAATTGAAAAGTCGAATAAAAGTGAATAGTGTTACTGGGCATATTTGACAGCAATGGCCGTATAACGAAATGCCCTTTTTAATTTGATTGGGGGTAAAATCTCATGAATATAAAGTATGTAAATAACATCTTATTTGTATAGTAAATTGTATGTGTAAAAATAAAAAAAAGTCATTACTAATTGTCATGTATTTCTACCTGATATTACAGATTAAACCTCTTGTTGAACCTACCAATATTATTGTTGATCTTCCGTCTTTGACTTACTCATGGCATGATTTTATCTCAAAGAGTAAGTATATTATTTTATTATTTGATTTTGGTTTAGTGGGTTAATTTTAAGGCATTGGTCTTTTCTGTACAGCATTTTTTTTTTTACTAAAGATCACTATGAACCTTGGCAACAAAGTGTTTTATGTATTTTTAAATGTATTTTTTCCTTTACAATTTGATTTGATTCTCTTAAATTATAGATTAATTGATTAAAATATGAAATGGAAGGTTTGTGGAACTGGAATCTTTTAGGTGATAGAGCAAATTTCTGCTATTATAGATGGTAACGTAACTGCAATATGAAGATATTTTTGTACGTCCCTCTTCTGTCTAAAAGAAGACATCCTTCTTAATGTATGTTGAAGGTGTTTTCTCATTATTAAATATTCTTTCTTAGTGTCCTTGATGTTAATTTTATCTCGGTTAATTTCTTTGCTTGTATTATAAGTAATATAATATTCAGAAATATATTTTTTACTGATTTATGATTTTAAAATTTGCAGACAATAACAATGCCTTTACTATTGTTAGCTTGTGGGCGCCTGTTGTGGCTGTGAGTTTTCTTTTTTCTTCATTTGTGTCAATCTGAACAAAGTGGTACTCGATCATGCTATAATTGATTTTGAGATTGTTTTATGTTTGCATTAGACACAAATGTCTCCATTTTTTGGTACTAATTATAATAAGCATGTCTTTGAGATGTATTAGTTGTTAGTTGTCTTTTATACCTATAGTTTATTGTTAACCTAATTAATGAGATGCCCACTAATTCCATCTACTCTTCGATGCATTTATTAGCCTATAAACAACATAAGTCACATTCACTGGTCTAAAGAAAATCTCCTCTTTAATTATGTTAGTGTCATGAAATATTTCCACAACTAAAATCGTTTAGTTAGATATATTTTGAGGGGAGAAGTGAACATAAACATTAGAAAATAAATGAAACATCTGGATTATTCAACACTTGTGAATGTACAGAAATATAAGTCTTATTAAGAGACTCTGAAAGAATGGATTCCACAAGAGACATGCACAACCCAAATACAGAGCCGAATATAAAGACTGAAATAAATGTTAGTATACTATAGTTATTTTGTATTGTACAGCTGGAGGCTATTGTAGTATATCTCTTTTATTTTCTTGTCCAGCTGTCAAGTATAACAGCTGTCAGTTACTGACGTGTAAATAAGTCACTGAAACATATGATTCAGTGTGTGATGTTAATAAAGATGTTGAACAAGGTTTTTAGACAACACCTGATCTTGAACACAAAAAGACATCAATTGTTGTATGCTTTGTTCTAGAGTAAAAAACGTGTTTATGAGCTATGGAACTGCACTTTGGTTATCACAAAGCATTAGAAGAGTGGAATAAGAAATAAATAATTCTTTGAAGAATGCCTGCGTGCATAAATTTCACCAGAAGATTGTAAACAAGAACTGACTAAAATATAACACTAATATACGGCAAGTGAGAGTACCATACTGCAATGCTCCAAGAATTGATCGATAGAGTGGGATCAAAAGAGGTATCAAATCCATTTTTAGACTGTTTACTTGAGGACACCATAAGAGAAGAAACATAATGAGCTTCAACTATTTTGGTTTTATTGGGAAGATCTCGTATGTACTTCCTTCAAGTCAGCATCAAAGACTTGTCAGATTGATTCAATGCCTGAAAAATACTCAAAATTGCCCATTTTCTTGAGAGAGAAGTGAGAATGTAAACTACGAGTAATTTGATGGAGGAGAGGAGCATATGAACCTATGATGATAATGTCATCAACACAAACTAAGATGTAAAAAATGTAAGTTTGAAGAGGGCAGTTTGAAGATGTATATAAACAAATAGAGATGGATCTGCTTTGCTGGGAGAAAAGCCGAGTTTCAAGAGGGCAGTTTGAAGCTTGTAAAAACCATTGCCTCGAAACTTGTTTAAGACCATAGATGCCTTTATTGAGTCAATAAACCAGAGTTTTGTCTGCAGATTCAAATCTGGGAGGCTGTAACATATAAATAATTTCATCCACACTCCTATTCGAAAAGGCATTGTTAACATCCATGTTAAGAAGTAAGTCGTTAAGCTTAATTCAACTCTGCAAAACTGGCTTGTAAGGTGAGGTTTGCATCTACTTATTTATTGTGAATTGACCTTATTTCTAATCGATGTGGAACTTTCAACACCCCCACTCACGCTGAGGCATACACATGTCGTGCGTGGGACTAGACATTAATGGGTGGTCTGATAGCGGTCCAATAACGGGTGAAACAATCGATCCAACAAACTGCAAATTCCTGATAACGGGTGGCGCAATAGGCCAAACAAACGACTAATCCCACCAGGATAGGCTTTAACTCATAGTCTTGATACCATGATAAGAAGTGGATTTTAAGCCTAATTGAACCCCGCAAAACCGGCTTGTAAGGTGTGGTTTACACCCACATATATTGTGAGTTGGTCTTATTTCTAGTCGATGTGGGACTTGCAACAATTCAAATGAAACAAATCCCAACTATTTGTTAAAGTGCTAATATGAAGAAGTGCATCATACTCTTGCCGCATAACAACAACAACCCCAATGTTGATTCTTGAGAGCCTATGAGAGAAATAAAGGTTCAATATGAGTTAGTAGCAATAATGACCATTATGTTTTGAATCGGGTTTGCATGGATTGAGTATTTATTGGCTTAGAGACAGGAGCAGACACGAGGGGAACAAGATCCGGAATCGTACGCTAAGATCAAAGAGGGGATAAAACAAATGTGGTGTGAGAGTGAAATATCTATTGAGATTAGACTCGAGGATAGCAAGCTGAGAGAATGGATCAAAATAAGGGTATTAAAATTTACATTCTTAGAGGTGTAAAGTCGAGTAGACAGAGAAAGACTTAAATATCCTTTGTGGAAGGGAAATAACCTAGAAGCACACTCATGGGATTGAAAAATCGAGTTAGTGATGGTTTTATGGTGGAGAAAATGAAAGGGACCCGAAACTGTAATAAGGCACAAGTAACATGTTAATTAAGCAAAATGCTGTTTGGAAGGCAAAATCCCAAAACTTTAAAAGGAGAGAAGCATGATGCAATTAAGTTAAACCCAATTAGGTGATGTGCCTATGTTTTCAATCAACATCATTTTGATGATGAGTATGAAAACCAATAATATTGGGAAGAATACCATTAGTAGTAAGAAAATATGTGAATGACCGAAGTTGACCTCCCCAATTAGTTTGAATAGTTTTAAACTTAGTATTGCATTGAAGTTCAACCGTAGCTTTAATACACTGAAGTACACTGAAGGGTTCAGATTTTAGTTTGACAACCAAGTGAGTTGTGAAAAAGCATCAACAAAACACCTAATACAAATAACCGTGAGAGGATGGAACATGTGAAGCACCCCAAAGATGACTCCAAAGTTCACTGAACATTAATTATCAAGGAGAATCATAAATTGTTTCTGGTAAAGAAGAAGTAACCTATGAGATTTTTCGACACAAGATGAAAAAGAATCGACAACTTTATTGGAAGTGGAAACATTACATTTGTTCTGAATAAGTTTTAAAACGTTTACATTGGGGTGGCTTTACCTATCATGCCACAAATTAGAAACAATAGAGGATGGAGAAACAATACTAGTTGTAGGAACAAATGAACTAGTCGTAGTATGAAATTGATGAGTCTTGAACATAACAGGAGATGAGGGTGTAGAAAGCGAAAAAGCAAAAAGGAATTGCGCCCATTGGAACCAACAAAGCCCTTAACAAGAACTTGATTGGTGGCCTTAGATTAACAACATAAAAGTGAGGATATAATTCAAAGTAAACTTTATTATCACAGACTAATTTATTTTGAAGGGAACTAGCAGAAATTCATGTAAGGAGAAATCAAGTATAGGCAAACCTTCACCATTGCCAACATAAATTTTTTTAGGCTCGTCAGATGTAATGCTGAATATTTGGAGAGTCTCTAGTCTCACATAAAACGAAGCCCTAGACTCAGGTATCCAACTAGAGGAGCATGGTTTAAGGGTTGAATTGGCAAGCATAGCATTGGGAACATCAACTAAGGGTTTTGTGGATGAATTAATCCAAGCATGGGACTTTGACTAACCAGATTGAGGGATGGAAAAGGGCAAAGGCTAATTGGTGGTTGGGCATAAAGACCAAGAGAATTAGGGGGTTGAAAAGTGGAGGCACCCCGATAGAGACATACATTGGCTGTATGACCATATTTGAGACAAATTTGACAGAAAATTTGCATAACTCCTGAACCACGGCCTCTAATATGTCTACCACCATGATTTGAGCATGCTTTAAAGGAATTGCCATAACCAAACAATTTGGAAGATGCAAAATTGGAAGGTGGTTGTGAATAGTGAGTTGAAGGTGGAAGAAACTTCTGTTGGTGACAAGTTGTCCGGGATTCATATACAAGGAGAGCCTCAATGATTGGAGATGTCTCAAATTTGCTTTCGAAAATGGAAATCATAGTAACATATCCAAGCGGAAGACCTTCATGGATGGCATCAACATGTTCATCAAGCTTGACTGGACAACCAATTCTAGTAACGTTATCTACAATAGACTGCATTTTACTGAATATTTCATTCATAGTTTTGTTGTGAAGATTCTAGCACGTACATCAGTGTGTAATTGAGATGAACATGCCTTCATTTGAGTGAAAAAAATGATCATGTATTTGCTCCCAAACTGGTAAGAGTGAACACCACCAATGACTTGAGTCAAAATATTCATGGATAATGTGGTTTGAAGCCATGGAAGTAAGAGTGGATCTTGAACCTCCTATTCTTCTTAGGTTATATTTCTAGTGCTAGTTTCACTATTTTCTTCAGAGAGAAATCTTAGAGGTATAACAAATTGACAACAAAGTGAAGTTTATGGGATTTAATAACAGGTTCAATATGCTACTTCCAATGGAGGTAATTGAAGTCATCAAGTTTGTCGGATTGGGAATGTGAAAAGAATGGGTAAGCAGATGGGTAGTAAATAGGATTACCCATCACGGATTAGTAATTTGCTTCTGATAAACATGGGGAAATAAACTGAAGAACTGGTTTATTCAACACTTGTGAATATACACAAATGAGTCTTATGAAGAGACTTTGAAAGAATGATTATAAAGACTAAAATAAACAACAATTAAAACCAACATAACCACCTAATATCATTACAATAATTGAATCTACTATAACTGAATCTGAAATTGTATCATATATTCAAGACTAAGGCATTGTTTGGATGGAGGGATAGATTTGGGAGAGTGAATTTGAGTAGATTTGAATGGAAAATGAGGTGAATATGAGGGTGTTTGGATTAAGAGAAAGATGGTGATAAGTGAGGAGATTTGAGATGAAGGTTTATGAAAGCTAGTAAATGATGTGATAAATTTGATAGATTAAAAACATATTTTAATTGATAAAAATAAGAAATTAGTATTTATTTAAATTCGTTATTAAGAGTAGATTTGAGGGGAAAAGGAGGTGAATATAAGGGTGTTTGGATTAAGAGAAAGATGGTGATAAGTGAGGAGATTTGAGATGAAAGTTTATGCAAGCTAGTGAATGATGCGATAAATTTAATAGATTAAAAACATATTTTAATAGATAAAAATGAAATATATATACATAAACCCGACTCGAGAGTTTACGTAGACTCGTGACAGCTGAGTAAACTCGACTCATAGAGTTAACTCATAAACTCAAGAGTTTACTTTCTATAAAAAAATTTTAAATATCATATTAAATCAAATATTACAATAAAATAATTAAGCAAAATAGTTAAAGAAAATAAGTTCATACAAATACAAGTTCAATACAAAGTACTCTAGATATTTAACTACTTTAGTAGCATTTTTACTTCTATTTGTAAGAAATGGAATACACATAGAATGCTCTCAATTAAATTTAAATTTGATTCATTCCTAGATGTACTTTAAATTGATTGCTAATTTCAGTTTTGAATTACGACATTAAAAAACATATTATACAATTATTAAATAACTAAAAGTAATCCCTAATTCTTAATTAAAAAAAGAAATTAAAAGTCCTAATTAATTAAAAAATCTAATATATAATATAATATATATTACCTTTCCTAAAAGCTGTAGCACACCACCTAACAAATTAAAACCCTTAATCCCTTTCTCCAAAAGAGTGTGGTGCAACAACTGACAAGAAAAAGACCCACCTTTCTGGAATAGAAAACAAGACCTGGCACTTAGTTGGAGAAGAATGAAAATGGAGACCGGCGACACGAATGACTGTGCGACGAGCGACAACGCAGTTGGCAAGCAGTGGTGCAATGAGCGGCGAGAGCGATGGTGACACAATGAGGAGACAAATGTGTGTTGAAACCCTAATCTAATCACAACTAGTTTTTCTTTTCTTTTCCAGTTTCACACACCAAACGACTATTGTTGATATCGTATTAGGTTCAAAAATTTTCTCCTTTAAACTCGCCAACTCGATTGCAAACTCTCAGTGAACCGAGTTCACTCCCGATTCTACTGAGTTTACACCAAGCGCGAGTTTGCTTCCGAGTTAACTCGAAAGCGGTGTATAGAAATGTAAACTCGTCTGAGTAAACAAGTTAACTTGCGAGTTTGATAACCATGTGTGTGTGTGTGTGTGTATATATATATATATATATATATATATATTACAATTCAAATAAAAAATAATATAAAACTTTTGCTTTAGTTATTATATTATAATAAAAGAATAAATGTATTATTATAGATTATATCTTTTTAATTGATTAAATTTTCAATAGATTATTAGTTTATGTTATAAGTCAAAATGTTAATATAAGATGATAAAAAACAACTTTCCTCACTTTCTTCGCATAGGAGTGAGGAAAGTCTGCAGCACAATTACTTTTCGATTTCTGTAATTTTGTTCCTCGTTATTAGTGAAATCAGTGCACTTCTTCGCATGTTGACTTTCTGTTGCTGAAACCAAATGTAGCCTTAGAGAAGACTAATAAATTATAAAAAAGATCATTTAATTGAACATGTACCTTTGTAATAAAATTTAAATTTCATAGATTATTAATTAAAATTAACTAATCTGCATCTCTTATATACTTCTTCCCCTTTTTATTTCTGACTAAGCTGTCTAACAAACTAACTAACTCATCAATACTCTAACTACATCAGTAAACTTTTTCTCCTTAGTTCTTGACTGAGAGGATTCTTATTCTCTGGTGCCCTTTTATCTCATAATAAAATGTTGATAAATTGGAACTTTTTAGGAGATGAAAGTTTCTCTGATGTTTATTATTCCAAGTAGCCTATATACATGATGCTTTGTTGTCTGAATGATCTCCTCTGAAGATCGTGATCTTAGGAGCTAACAACTACGATTTTTCTTTAATTTTTTACTTTCTGTTTTCATGCATACTTGGCTATGATTTACCTTGCTAATGCATTCTCGTTCTACAGATTTATCTCATGGATATTCTCATTTTTTACACTGTCATGTCAGCAATTGTTGGTGGTGTGATTGGTGCACGGGCTCGGCTAGGCGAGGTATTTGAGTTTCAAATTGATATCATTTTCAGGATTGATCTCATTTTGTTTCGTTCTTTCAAGGTGTTTGGAACAAGCATGAAAAGGATTTGTAGCTTTGGATCTTTAACTATTGTATTTGTATACTATGCACTCAAGCCATATTCTTAGAAAGTAGGTAAAGACCTAATTATGTCAGGTTCGCATCGGGTTGGGATCATCCTGTCAACTACAGTTTGGTCCAACAAACATTGGGTTGGGATCATCCTGTCTATTTCTATCCATCCCCTCGATTGGTGATGGGAACCTACCCTCCAATCAGTGACGGGAACTACCCATCCACATGCTCTTATATTTCTGATCGGCGAGGGTGGCACATGCAATGAAAGGCTTAACGGCTGACTAACTGTGTTAGGTTGCCTCCTTTGTGCCTAGGTCGCGATTCCTTGGAGTTCATTTTGTGGTCCAATCTAATTTTATCTTTCCTTGGATTATTTTATTACTTTGTCTCTCTATTTAAACAGAAAAAAAGTGTCATTCTGTACTACACCATCTGAAACAAATTTTACAAATATTTTCTAAATCAGATTGTTAGTATTGAGAAGATGAATAGATCTAACTATTGAACTTGGAATCTGAAATCTTTTCCTATAGCACAATCTGAACAATGGATAAACTTTGATGCTCAATTATGTAGGGTATTCACACCGCACTCAAACCTATATTCCTTATCCATGAAGCATGTGTGTCAGTTTGTTGGAGTGGGGCCCTTGCCTTCATAGTGTGTCTGAATCTCTTGACTGTTTTTGCTCCATGACATTTTGAGGGGTTTATGCGTTCTTATCTTTATTGATTTCATGTTACCTTACATGATTTTAGTTATCTCCTTCCACCATCTGTAGTTGTAAAGAAGGAACTTGAGAACGACACCACTGTTTTTATGGCCTTGGGCTTGTATGACATGTTGGAAGAGTATGCTACTACCTTTGATTTGAATTTGGGATCACTAGTAAAGTCTACAATTGACTTTTGTGTCATATATGCTCCTCTGTATTTATTTAAAAATGAACACAAGGACACATGCTTCAATTGTAGGGTAAAATATTGCCTTTTTATCCCAAAGTAGTAACTTTGGATTGTTTCACACATGTAATTCTACAATCACTTCAAAATGTAAACATTGTCAACACATTGGACACATAGATAATATATTTTGTAATCGTTCTCTTTTCCGCTCCTTGCTACCACTACCAATTTCCCCTTGATCAAAATGGTTCAACTACACAAATTTGTGCCATTAGTACCGTCAAACCGCTCTTATCTTTGACGGTTGGCTTTTTTTGGTCCCTGATTGTTTTTTCAATTTGCTGTCTATTAGCCGATTGCTTTTTCACATCGCATTTGAAATTGCATGGAAAACCTCCTTTGATCACCCAATATTGCCTAGACATCTATTATTCAGCCAATTGTTGCTCCTATGCTACTGGCTGATCTACCTTTGTATGACTCTTACAACATATGAACACTAGCAAATGGTGTGAGACACACCAATCAACTAGTAACTACTTTGGTGGGTATGCTTTGGTAAACAATGGTATGTCCTTAGATATGTAAACAATAGCAACAATTTATGGCATCCAATGGTATTCTTCATCAAACATCATGTCCTCATAATTCTCAACCAAATGTAGTTGAACAAGGCTCTTCTTGAAACTTCTCATACACTTCTTCACAAATCATCTTACTCACTATTTCTGGGGATGCTATCTTTACAACATGTTATCTCATCAATTAGTTGCCATCTTTCATGAAGGGGTACCCTACTTTGGTCTTTTTCCTTATTTCCCTCAATGCAGTTTGGTACATGACCTCACACGTGGTTCAGATATACTTTCTCTTTGATTGTTTAAATGTGTCTACATGGGATACCATCATCCTTAAAATGGGTATTGGTGTTTTCTATCTTGATCTTAATTATTACTTTGTGTATGTTTATGCATCCATTTTTGAGTTTGGTCCATGTTGAGAATAAAGAAGATAGGGATTGAGATTAATCTCCCTTGTGTATAAACCACACATAGGGTAATCTATTTATAATAGAGAGAGGTACAAGTAAAAAGAGTAACTGAAAATAAAAAGATTAAATA
>Ga0209589_1006311_pt1 | contig 19694 bp, 10 predicted proteins | sample CowpeawhiteBW_FD_187525 | JGI IMG/M metagenome (GOLD analysis project Ga0209589, IMG submission 187525) | Root nodule microbial communities of legume samples collected from California USA - Cow pea white BW (SPAdes) (version 2) | ecosystem: Host-associated > Plants > Roots > Nodule | place: USA... | reverse complement strand
TTTGATGTCAATGCTTGAGTAGATGAGAGATTTATATTGTGAGGTGCTTGCTTAGAGTTTTGGTCATGAATTCCAACCCCAATGAGTCTTTGCCTTGGTATTTTATCACTTTAAAGTTTAGAAATCTTTATGTTTTCACTTGTTTCAAATTAATTAATGGTTACATTCAACGCTTAAATTAGTAAGTACACCTAGTTAACTAAACAAACGCAATTCCCGTGGAAAAACGATACTTGGACTTACCATTTTTATTACTTGCATGACTTGGTACACTTGTCAAAGTCTTAAGTCTTAACAGTATTTCAATCTTTTCTCACATGGCCTAGAGATTTTGTTGGTTCTATTTTTGACCCCTCAATACGAACTCCAAAGCCCACCATGCAATTCACCATTTTTAAGTTTACATATTATTTATGTTCACAGTCAAATTGTTTTTTTCCATATAAGATTTCAATATCTTTGAAAAATCCTCTTAGTGAATTAACCAACTTGTTGACATCATAAGTGATAAGCTAATGGAGATTCCATGGGATTCTAATGTATTTGGGAGAGACATTGACATCCCATTGTACTTGCATGAGCAATATGTCTTAGAGTTTGCATCAAGGAGAGAATAACTAAATATTACCCTTTTTCAGTTAGGGTGATATAAACATTTAAATCATTTTTTATGTTTAATTGATTTATCTAGTTACTTATATTAAATAAATGTTTTTTGTCCAAGTATATGTTTGGTGTCAGTAACAATATGTGGTTGAGTGATGTATATATGAGTTCATAGACCCCCAACTCACTTATGAAGACAATCAGTGTGATGACATTCAAGCATACGCCACCAAATGCTTTGGACGATGGAAGAAAAAATATTTTGTCCCCTATGTTGCTACATAAGTGTAGTTTATTGACTTGTAATTATAATCAGTCATTTTAAGGTATAATAATGAATTTGTTTCGAATTCAAACGTCATTGGTAGCTACTTGTGGTTTTCATAAAGAAACACAACGTTGTGTGGTAAGAGTGAGTTTAAATTAGTGTAGAAGATGGTGACAGGTTGAAGAAACTCCTCAACCAGTGGTGTTGGGGTGTTGGTCAAGGTAAGATAGTCATGAAGTGTTGGTGATGTGCGACCAAAAATGACTTGGAAAGGAGGCACATTGACGACAAAGTGATGGCTAATATTGTACGAGTATTCAGCCTAGTGGAGCAAGCAAAACCAAGTGTGTGGCTGGTCGCTTGCAAAACAACAAAAGTATGTTTCCAAACTCTGATTTACAGCTTCTATTTGACTGTCGGTTTCAGGGTGGTAGGACATGCTATAATGTAACTTTATGCCTTGTGTTTTGAACAGTTTGGTTCATAATGAACTAAGAAAAATGAGGTTATGGATTGAATTGATTGTGCGTGGGTTGCCATGAAGGCGTATGATCTCTACTGCGAAATGATTAGTAAGGTCTTTGGTTGAATATGTTAAGGAAAGGCCAATGAGATGGGCGACTTCACTGAGGCGGTCACAAATAACTTAAAAGGGGGGTTGTGTGTAGCCCTCAAATATAGTTTTCTAGCTTGGATTGTCTCCACCTCCCAATGAAGTTTTAATTATAAACTAAAAGCATTCCTACTCAACTTTTCCAAAGTGTAGACGTCCCCAAGTCATCCCTTTATTAGGCTCAAATTTGTTAATCATATAAACTCACTATTGTAGCGTAAGTATTTAACTATGATTTTTGTGGACGTTGGACTATGGCCAACGTACCATAGTAAATAAATAAGACATTTAGACTAGGGGTGACAATATGGGTCTGGTCCGACGGGTCGGCCCATAAGCCCATAAAAAGTGCAAGGCGAGCCAAGACATTGAGCCCGTTGGCCCGTAGAAGCCCAACCCGCAGCCCGCATGAGCTGGCCTACTTGACCACAGAAAAAAAGTTGCACTTGTGTATATCAGTTACTTTCCTTCTGGACTTTTGCATGAACGTTCCAAATTCTTGTATGTATTTTTGAATGTGCTAAAATTTGAATAATACATCATGTATGTCAAAGTACGAATAAGAATATGATGAAAATGTTGAATTATCAATTTATCATCCAACTTCTGAAAGTCTTTTCTTAATTTTGTAAACTTGTTAAAGTTTCCCAATTTGTTGAACATTGAAAGTTTTATCATAAGATTTTTTTTAAAAAAAGACAGGTTGGCCCGCAGGCCCGCGGACTCGTACTTATATGGGTTAGGCCTAAACAGGTCGGGCCGTGTAAGACCTGAGAGATTTAAATAATTAGTTAAATAATTATTTAATAAATGCGGGTAGTAGAAGCCATTAAGGCAATAAATGCGGAAGGTGTGACGTGGAAAAGTATTAGCTCAAGTGGTTGAGAGTACTTTTTTGTGTAAAAGGACTTGGGTTCGAGTCCCTATGTATGCCATTATGTGTTATTAAGCTTAGTATTATTTTTAATATATGTTAATCATGTTGCTAAATGTTATAATAACTGAAGCCTTGGAGAACCCGAATTGAACTTTATTTTTGCTATTTAATATATGTTAATCATGTTGCTAAATGTTATAATAACTGAAGCCTTGGAGAACCCGAATTGAACTTTATTTTTACTATTTTTAGTTTTGGTTTGAAGTTGAAGGGTTAAAGGAAACCTTAGCAATCCTAGCAGCCAAGGGTGGCTGGAAAACAATCCATTTAGAGTGCTTGAATGATAATTAACCCCATTAATAGGAAATTTTCGTTTTAGGACTTGAATTCATCATTAACACACGATTAAAAAACTAAGTGATAAAGAGGGAGAAAGGTTCTGCGATGGTCATTGTGGGATAGGCAAAGGGTGTGAAATTCGGTGTGGAATTGAGAGTGTGAGTGGATCTTTGAGGCTGGATTGAGAGAAACCAAGGAAGATTGTTTTGGGAAGCAACGGAAAAAGCACAAAATCACTCAAGGGAAGCTTTAATCCATGTTAGGGGAGTTAATTATGTGTGTTGTATGTCATTTATATGTTTTCGTGCTATTCTGAATGATATGACTGTGTAAATTGGAATTGCGTTCAATTCTATCAGGTTTCTGGAAATTTCCAGAAACCGCCTGGCGGCATTGAAGGCCCGCCAGGCGACTCATACCTCCAGAGCCATTTTCTGGGTTTCCTGCTATGCACCGCCTGGCGGCTATGTACTGCTCGCCAGGCGACACCAACTGGTTTTCCAATTCTCTCGAAATTATGGTATTTTCGCGATGTGAGGATATTTTGGAAGTGATTCTTATGATATGAGAATCCTTGGTATGGTAATTTGTTATCTGAAAATGTATAATTGGTGAAACATTGCATGAACTTTCGCTTGAATTGGGGGTTTAGGGTTTATATGGGATGGGGATTGAAAAACGTGGAAGATCTTTGTGATTGGACAATGTTGATGTGGAAATTGAAGTTAACATGATTAGATTATGAAAACTGGATGCTATGTGCACGTAAAAACCTGTCAGTCTGAATGTGAACTGAAATTGTGGTGTTTATGAATCCTACGGGATGCGGAAAAAATGTGGTAGAACCCAATATTGGCATGAACCGCTTGGCGGCACTTAGGTTGCCGCCAGACGACACATCAGGGCAAAGAGAGTTTTGTGATGTTTTCTACGAGTGGTGGTCTTGTGGAGTAGCTGGTGATTTTTCGGTGCGAATTCGGTTCGTGGTCAGAATTCTCCTCTTTAGAATTGGGTGAAGGTTAACATTTTAGTGTGTGAAAGGGAGAGTTGATAGTAATCAAAGGAAAGAAGTATGAACTAAAATGTGATTAATATGTAGTAGAATAAACTATAATTGTGAAATCGAGTATATTGAATATGAGAACAGGTTTAAGGTAATCAATGAGGAAAAGGATGGGTGTAGGATATAATTGAATCGAAAATAATTGTGTATGTTGTAGTACTTTGGGTACGGGAATGTAAACTGATTAACTTGTATGGTGTAATTGGTGGATATAATAATGATGTTTTGTGGTTAGTTTCTTTAGTGAATCAAGTGAGGCATATTAAGGCATGATAATAATTGATTTGGACATATGCATATTGAATTCTAGTTATGGTCTTATGTCTTAAAATGCTATGATTGTTGTGTGAAAGATGCATTGCAAGTTTGGGGTTCCTTAAAACCCGTGAAAAGTGCCAAAAACCAGTAGCACTGCGCTACTAGTATGGCGGTGCGAAGCGATCCGCCAAGAGATAGAGTTCTAAATCAGTGGCAGTGGCCACTGTCCGCAGGAGGCGCCTGGCGACAGGGTTGTGTCCTCCAGGCAGTGACGGAGCAGCGTAGCTCCTGTTTAGCTTCTGGCGCCTGGCGGAAGGGGTTTGGCCGTCGACGGTTGGCTTCCAGTTTCTGCCTAGCGGAGTCTAGGTAGCGCCAGACGTTTTGAGTTGTTGTGAAATTGGTTATTGCTTGATCAGTGGACTTGAAGGACTAAGTTCACTTACCTTTGTGTTTGGGCTTGATAGACTAAGTCCAACAGGGGTTTGGGATGTGCTTGGTGGTGGGACACATGATGGGCATGGAACTGGTTAGTTCTCGTCGGCTACTAAGTGGCGGGGAGTCCTTAGCATGGTGATTACATGCGTCGGGCGCACGATGGGCAAGGAACCGTTTTGTTCCCATCGGCTACTATTGGGCGAGGAGTCCATAGTATGGTGATTACGTGCGTGCCAGGGTCCGAGCGGGGAAGGTTTGGATGGTTTTTCTATAGACGAGGAGTTTGTAGGGCAAGACTACGAGCGAGATAAGCTCGTAGGATTGGACCACAAATGAGTTAGTTTCGTGGGAGCATAGTAAAGTCCCAAGACTTAGTTTCATGCATATGACTCATGAAGGACTATGAGATCAGGGATTGGTAATTTGAAAATAATGAAATATTTTTGTAATGTTATTTCCTTTGGGATGGGTGTCATATTTTATTATATATATATATATATGTATGTATGTATGTATGTATGTGTGTATATATATATATATATATATATATATATATATATATATATATATATATATATATATATATATATATATATATATATGCATAGCTCATCCTATCTGTTTGTGTGTGACGATGATCAGATAACTTGTTATCCGGCAGTAGATGATTTGACAGGTGAGCTAGGAGACGCTTGAGTTCAGAGAGCGGGATTATATGGGAATTTGAAGACTTTAATCTTTTGATATTTTCATGTTTTTGAGTATTGTTATTTTAGTTATCTTATGGTTTGTAATAAATTTTAATCGCGAATATTTGTAATGTATGCGATTCCATGGTTTTAATTTTTCCGTGTTTTTGGGAAATGTACTGTTATGAATGTGGTTTGACAAATAATAATTTGTTATTTACTTTATTATATTTATTTTAAAAGTAATATTTCTTAGGGGTGTTACAGGCCGGGCCATATTGTCACTCCTAATTTAGACTATGATTATTAATCGTAGTCTATAATATAAAATAAGCTATGGTTCTCCCATGTAATTGTAGCCTATTATCCTTCAAAATTTAATATTTTCAAAATTTGTAGAGGAATAGACTACTCTTTGATCTAAAATCGTAGCTTATAAAGGACTATAGGCTACGATTGGTTTAGTTGACCACTATGCTTTTGGATAGAACCATTATGTATTCTTTTAAAATTTTTCAATTTAAAAAAAAAATACAAAGAATAAGCTACATGTTTTTCATTAATTGTAGCCTATTGTATGTTATAAGTTGCATATTTGGACATAACTGTAGTATTTGTAGGATTTTATTTTAATATTTTTTTCTTTTGTCTTGTTTCCATATAATTTTTAATCTTGGACATTTATAGATAACAAAAAGCAACAAGCAGAATATATCCATAACTCAAAATAAAGAAATACTATATATAATTCAATAATTTTAGAAAACATAGTCTACCTAGTCTAATTTATTGTACAAAGGTACATTGTATTATGCACAAGCCTTTCTTATGCACACAATTGAATATGAATGCAATGGTCGAAGATTATCAAAATGTTGGACAAAAAATAATAATTTCAATCAGTACATAAAATGACATAAATTCTTTGTAATTTGAGATGAGTAAATTATTATGTGTCTAACTTATTTGAATATAAGCACGAACAATTGTTGTCATCCATTGGATGACATAGTAACTACATTCATATAAGTTGATTTATTTATTAAACGTCAAATATATCAACACAATTATAAGTAAATGAAGAAAAAGAAAGAAAAAAAATCATTATAATTGAACAAAAGTATATAACCTTAAGCAACAATCATGTCAACTTTTTTTATCTTCCACTTGTTCACATCATGTTAAGTCCATTGCATGCAGTATAAAAATAACCACCAATTAGGTCCACTTATATAAGAATGAAAGTACATAAAATAGAAGTTTTTACCGACAAAACCATAAATAATATAATCAATGAGAGAAATCACAAGTAGCTTTCAATGATGATAGAATTGAAAATAATTATTGTTAAAACTCAAAATTATGGATTATTATTAGAATACAATAAATTGCACTTACCTAATATAAGGGGTAAAATATATTTGTTTCCTCTGTTCTAAAGAATTGGATTGTCCTTAGATTAAATGATGAATTTGGAGGAGTGAAAATGAGTAGATTTGAGGGAGAAGAGAGATAAATGTGATGTTGTTTGAATTAATGGAAAGATGGTAACAAATAAAAAGAAAGTTTGTAATGAATTGATTGATGTAAACAATAAAAAACTTTTTTTTTATTTATTTTAACAAAATATTAAAATAAAATAAAATAATTATTTTAATCATATTAAAATAAAATATATTTCATATTACTATGTTCTCGTATTTTTTAGTCACAGTAAAACCTACCAAAAGAGTTTTAAAATTTTAAATGTATTAATAAAAATAGGGTTAAATATGTTTTTGGTCTCTTAACTTTCAATGAATTTTGAAATTAGTCCATTTCGAAACTTTAGACCAATTTAGTCCTTCATCTTTCAAAATACGTGGATTTAGTCCTTTTATTCAAATTTTGTTAACTTTACTTGACATTTCAAACGTATTTCATAATAGTGTTTGACTTAACATTAAAGCAAAAATATGTCAAACAATATTAACAACTCAAATACAATCCTGAAATGTGTACAAAACATCAAATAAACCTAACAAAATTTGATTAAAAGTACTAAATCCACGTATTTCGAAAGATGAAGGACTAAATTGGTTCAAAGTTTCGAAATGGACTAATTCCAAAATTCACTGAAAGTTAAAGGATCAAAAACATATTTAACCCATAAAAATATAGTTAATCTCTCTTTCCTATACTTGTAAAAACTAAAGAGAAAACTATGAAAATCATCTTAATGTTTAAAAGAAATTAAATAAATGAGTATGATTTTTAATAAATTAAGCATAAAAAACACTTATCATATCAACCATATAGTTAATTTGTTGTAACAATTCCTCCTCATATCTCATTTCTAAACACCACTTCATTTCTCTTTTATAACACTCACAATAAGAATGCACACTAGATAAAATACCATATCTCCTTACCATGTCCACTTTTCACCTCAAATTCATTTTTTCTAAAAGTTCATTTTTTCTAAATGTGATCAATATAACATGGAGAGCAAGATACTCATCTCACCCAAGCATTATGGTGTTTTCATAAGTTATCTACCTTTGCACAAGTAAAGAAAACATGAGACATGGATTTTTGTGCTTCAAAACACCAAAAATTAGATTGTATACTCCTAGTTTTTGTAACCACCAAATTTCATGTCATAATCTATCTAAGTTTCACCATTTATTAATCTCTATTGTGTTCTCATGTGAAACCACACTTTAAGTTTCTAATACCTCTACACAATACGTATTCACCATATTGAATTGAAGATGGTACCCACATCCTCCTTTCCACTCCTCTCACCCACCCTTCTTAAAATTTGACACCATCTCATGACCATTTGTTGAAAAAGAGCATTTCCACTTTCCAAAAGAAAAACATCGAAAATAGCAAAATCATTAACACAAGAGAAACATTGAGAATAGCAATATCGTTAACACTTAAACTCCCCATAAGCATTCGATTTATATGTATATATTCTTCCAACTCATTCACCAACTTTTTTTTCCTCCCTTACAGTCCCTCCCCCGACAAGAAAAAAAGTATCCTAATAATTTTACAATACTATCTGCCACCTCGTATGACATCTTAAAAAATATTAACAAAACAATAGAGGGTAGAACAAAGTTTATGAAACAAATTCAGTTTTCTATAACATCTTATACCAAAATTTATAAAAAAAAAATTAATTTTTTTATAAATTAAAATTATCATATGAATAAATTAATTTCGTAAAGAAATTCTCATATAACAACTTATCCAATTTATTTTAATATATAAACTACTCTTGAAGTACGGAAAATTTATCCAATAACATACTCTAAAATAGAAGATTTTATCAACATTCATCACCCAAAAACAATAATAAGGGACAGGGAAAATTTTTCATACTTTACTGTCGATAGAAATAATAATAATAATAATATTATTATTACTATTATTATATAAAAGCGATTTTTTTATACACATTTATTTTTTTTATTTTTATCTTTACTTTTAAATTAAAATAATTATTTTACTAATTTTACTTTTAAGTAATTTTTTTAAAATTAACATTCTTTTATTTAAAATTAAAATAATTATTTATAATAAAATTGTAAAAATTGTTTATATTTAATTTTATAATTATAGTAATAATTATTTTATTACTTTTTTATCATAAAAAAAATTGACATACATACGCCATAATGATTATATTTTTACTAGTAATCTCTACTACTATAAATGAAAAATTTCTCTTCATAATGTACATTTTCTTTTCATTATTATCTTTTAAATTTAACATTTTTTAAACCAAAATAATTTTTTACAATAATATTGTCAAAATTATTATATTTAAGTATATAATAAAAATTTTATTATTTTTGTTATTATAAAAAAAATTGACACACATTTTTTCACTAGAAATAGTAATAGAAAAATAATAAAATAAAGAAAAGAAACATAGTAAATGAAGACGTGGGTTACAAAACTAAAGAAGAAATAAGAAAAAATAAGAAGAAATAAGAAAAAATAAGAAGAAATAAGAAAAAATAAGAAGAAATAAGAAAAAATAAGAAGAAATAAGAAAAAAATGAAAACGTCGACAGCAGGATTCGAACCTGCGCAGGCAAAGCCCAACAGATTTCGAGTCTGTCTCCTTAACCACTCGGACATATCGACATTTGTTGATATTATTCACTACCTTTACTATTTTATAAATAATTTTACCTAAAAACTTGTCATGGAACTGGTTGGTGGCTTGGTGGGGTAAATAAAAGGACTTGAATTGGTCCCAGAAGAAGCACATGCCCAGAAAAAAAAGAAGGTGTACATGGTAAATTTAGTCAATTACATGACAGTTGACAGAGAAAGAAAGAAAAAGGGAGAGGTGTGGGGGCACCTAGGCCACTAAAATATTGGACCCTCATGGTGGTGTTGGTGCACAGATATAAAACTCTTGCATTGCAGCACTGAAGATGGAACAAACATGAGAAAGGGTCAAGCCAGATATAAAGCTTAAGTTCTAAGTCTTATTTTTCTTAATTTTCCCTCTGACTTGCTGTAGAAAAAGAATTCAGAATTAGTCATAAAATATGCTGTTATTTAAGAGCCTATAGTAATATTATTTTTGCAGGAATGTCAGAAGGTTCGGTGCTATATTATGGTATAATAATAGGCTATCTATATCTAAATTCACATACCAAAATATAATTATTTCTCTCTCTCTCTCTCTCTCTTCTTGCTTGCGTTGTGGTGTGTGCTCTCTCTGACTCATAACCCGTCCACACATATTATATTTCACCCTTCTGTCTTTATATGCCTTGTTGCTTCTCATTCACTTCGAGCTTTGTCTTTGTTGTGTCCTGTGGAGAACCACATTACTTCTGCGCCAATTGACTAGTACCACCCACTGTTATGACCACTTTTGCTTTGTCTTCTTCTTAGTCTCAGAATATGATCTTGTTACTCCTTCTTCCTCTTCCCTTCCCAGTTTGGCTTTCTCATGAATCTCCCTTTCTTGGATTATCTTTCGTGTAAGATAAGTCCCAGAAAGCCAATTCACAAGACCCTTGATTTGTGTTGTTGTGCTTTAGTTTTTTTTTTTTTTTTTTTTTTTTTTTTTTTTTTTTTTTTTTTTGTCTTTATTTATTTAAGTTATGGAAGCTTGCTGCTGCAACCTTGAAGTGGATGTAAATGGAGAAGAGACCTTCATGGTGGACAAGGTAACCCTTTCTCTACCTTCTTTATCGCTTGGCTCAACACTCCTGTTTTTGAAAATCTTGTTACTTGTTTTGTTTCAAAGCTTTATTCACAAATAAAAGAGAGAACTTTGTTGGACAATGCTTCACTTTTTTCATTTTTATTCTTCTTCTATGTTTTTACCTTTATTGTAAATTCTCAATCCTTTCTCCTTTTTTTATTTTTCCTTTCCTTTAGGTTTGTTTATAGGATCTAGCATCTAATATCTATGCTGAAACATAGTCACATGGTTAATTTTTTCATCATATTTGGTCGATGGTTGATGTTTTCAGTTGAATGAGTTCATGCTAAATGCTGCTATACTCATGAATATAGAGTAATTATGGTTCAATGATTTTATACTTTGCAATCTTTAATTTTTCTTTCTCTCTTGTGCTTTCTAGCTAGTAGTAGTAGTAGTGGCTCACCCTGAGCTACTTTATGATTCGTGTATGTAGCTTTCCGCCCATCATTAATTTGCACCTACATAGCAGTGAGGTGGGGCAACTTCTGTGTGTCCATCCCAGCAATAATTTCCATCTCCATTTTTACTGACCACAAGCATGAATCACCTTTTCATCTTTTCTTTTTGTTTTTATTTTTATATGTTGCATGTCACATTAAATGCTGCTGCCATGGTCTTCTGAGCCTTAAATGTTCTCACCTTCGTTTTGTTTGTTTTATTCACATTTTTTTCTGAGAGGGACCGAGGGTTGCTTTCGTGCCATTTATTTGCTTTCTATATCCTTCCATGCCAGATGATTTATGAATAGAGGTTTTCCTGCTCACACTTATAATTTATTGTCCATAACGACTCCAATCCATTCCTTTGGTTTCAGAGCTTTAATTGGAGTGGAACTTTCCCTTCATTCTCTCCGTTTCCCTTTTTTCACTTGTCCTTTTTCAGTCTATGTGCTCCTGTGATTCCATGTTTTTGGCGACTTATTTTGGTATCTGATTAAATCTACCACTTTCTCTGATTGCTTTTTCCACAAAAGTAAAATAAAATAATCGCCCTTTAACTGTTTGCTGAAATTTCTTCTTTATCTAGTTGTTTCATGGTGCATTATCTGTTCATCTAACTTGGTCTGAAATGGGTGCTTTTTGCAGACTGTTATTACACAGTATTCAAACAAGTTTGCTAGATTATTTGGAAAGGCTGGTGGTGCCATAGGAAAGCTTAAAGTAATATTTCATGATTTTCCAGGAGGTGCAGAAGGTTTTGAGCTTATGTTGAAGTTCTGTTACAACAATGGAACAGCTGATATAAGTCCTTCGAATTTGTTCCTTGCGCGTTGTGCTGCTGAGTACATGGAAATGAAGGAACCTGTGGCTGATGTATGTAACTTATTGGAGCTAACTGAAAAGTCACTCCATGAGATCAACTATTGGACTTGGTCAGATGTTTTGATTGCTCTGAAGCAGTGCCAGAATTTGGTAGTTCTAGATTGTTCGGAGATGGTAGAAAGATGCTTGGACACTATTGTGGGGAGGCTGGTTTTGGCTAGTGAAGCAAGTCCTTGTCCATCAACTAGTTCCACAGATAGTTCTTGGATTCGGTTTTCATGTGACTCTAAGAGCACTGAGAGTGTAAAAACAAGTTTCACTCGTTTGACATGGTGGTTTGAAGATCTCCTTTTTTTCAGTCCCTTGTTGGTTGCAATGTTGGTTAAGTCAATGCTTTTGCGAAAGATGGACCATGTTTTGATCAGTAAGTTTCTTCTCTACTATCAGAAGGCTAAATTTTCCACTTCTACTACAGAGGAGAAGAGCAAGATAATAGAAATGGTCATAGATATGCATTATGGTATGGATCTAAGTTGTGTTCCTTGCAAGACTTTGTTTGGGATTCTGAGGGTTACTTTAGGTTTAAATATAAGCAAATGTAGCAGGAACAAGTTGGAGACTATGATTGGTTCCCAATTGGATCAAGCAACCCTGGACAATTTGCTTGTTCCATCTCCTTATGGAATAAGCTACTTGTATGATGTGAACCTTGTTTTGAGAATTTTGAAGGCATTCTTGCGAAGAGGAAATGGTGCAGTCACTCCCATTCGGATGAAGAAAGTTGCTAGCTTAATAGATTTGTACACAGCAGAAATAGCCCCTGATCCTTGTTTGAAAATTTCCAAGTTCTTGGCTCTTGCCACAGCACTTCCAGATTCTGCAAGAGATTCTTATGATGAGATCTACCATGCAATGGACATGTATCTTGAGGTATACATTATTTACTAATAGTTACTTTGTAATTTAAATTTGGAAACATGTGTAACAGTAAGAAAACTGAATCTGCCTCTAAATTCATGGCCTATGAAAATATAATGTCGTTGAACTGTTGAACTGACTATTATTGTTATAGGTACATGCTCAATTGTCACAGGAAGAACGAGTGAAGATATGCTGTGTTTTAAACTATGAGAAGCTTTCACCTCAAGCTTGCATACACCTATCTCAGAACAAGAAATTTCCTTCAAAATCCGCAGTTCAGGCTCTTATCTCTCAACAATCTAAGCTAAAAAATTTACTCCATGTTACTCCCAGTACAAGTTCATACAACGATTCACCTTGCAGCTCCAGTGGGGCTGCTCAAAAGGTAAAGAAAGATAAAACCAGTGAACAGGTTGTGTTGTATGCTGGAAATTTTGATCTTTCTACCGATAATGAGAAACTCAAAGCACATTTACAAGGAATGCAGTGGAGGGTCATGGAATTAGAGAAATTCTGTAGAAAAATGCAAGTCCAAATGGCAAAGATCACAAAATCAAAAGCATCAGGCAATAGTTATGCAAAATCTTTGCCAAAGCTATGCTCATGAGTCATGGCACATTTTTTTGCTGTTGGATTTTTGTTTATTTTCCCCTGTAATCTTCACATCTGTACAGCACAGGAATGAGTTGTGTGTCTGTAGTTTTTAATTTTTTCTGCGTAACTAAGAACAGTGATATTGATTGTACAGTCATTAAATAATGGAAGAGACTTCAAAGAATCTGAGATTAGAGTCTGGACAATAACCCTGTATAAGAAACACATCATGTTCTTCCTAGATTACTTTAAAAAGAGTCTTATCGTAATAATACTATCAAAAAGTGATGACCAATTAGACCATTACTTACACTAACTGTGTACTAACCACATTTCTCATAATGCAACTTTCAAGCACCCCCTTCAAATTAGGAACATTGATCTTTGAATTTATCACTCTTCATTGTTAGGAATCCAATAACATTCATCAATCTCTGATTCGTTGTAACTAGTAAATCAAAGTTGACCCTTCAACTGCAAATAGAAGCATGGCAGAAAGACGGTTTCACATCAAGTTTCAACCAATAAAATCATTGTTTGTTGGCTTGCCCCTAGATGAAGACAATGCAGTAGTTGACACGCATAAGTTACAAAGAAGTTACTATTATCACCAGCCACCACTACCTGAATTTGCAAGCGTGTCAGATGAATTCAAGGAAAATGTAATAAGCTGATTGCTGAAGTGTTGTAATATACTTAATTGAATAGTACTTTGTTAGGATAAAGAATTTCTTGGTGTTGACTCAAATTCCAAACCAATCACGAGAAAGATTAGTTGTAAGATGTGGAATGTGCATGGAGGTCCCATCTGCGTTGCAAATTGGTAATAATGCAATTGATCGTGAGTTAGAAGAGGTGGAACTGGTCACTCTCGTTTATGCAGCTCCATCTTCACGCTTGTCTGTATTAGGCGTAACAAAAATGTCCCACATCGACTAGCCAAAATACATTATCATCGTCATAAACTAAAGGTACTAGTTACTGAACCTTCCATTTTGTGAAATATAAGTCGTTCTAATCATTTTACATAAGAGGAGAATTGTTTTGAAAATAATTTTTAAACGAGCTAAAATACTGTGAAGAAGAAAGATTATAATACTAAAGACCATGAGTAACTTCAAATTAGGAGACCTGATAAGGATGATAAGGATAGGGAGGAAAATTAATACCGATTTGTCCAAAATAAAATCTTCTAAAAATTAAAGTCTGTTTTGAAATGTGAAAAGATTGTTGAAAATTTGTTTTTTCTTTAATATAAGAAATTTAAAGTATGAAATGATTTTCCTTAAGAAAATCATGGATTTTGTTCCTAATAGATTTTTTTTTTTTTACTTTGTATACGAATACGATGTAATTTTCTCTGAGTCTTTTTATCATTTTCCATTTTTTTTCTTTTTTTTTAATAAAATATACATATAATGATAGTTATGTCTAACATGAATTTATTCATACAACATAATGAATTGAAAAGAGATATTATCAAAATTAAGAGAGTTATCAAATATAATAGTTTGTGATTGCCGGATAATATAAAATTGTTTAATACTTTTTTTTTCTTTTAATTATTTACTTGAAAAATAAACATTATAATTTTCTTGTTTTGAAAAAATATTGATACTCGAAAAAACTTGTACTTTTTCATACTTAAACATAAGAAAAAAAAAGAGACATATACAATGGTCTAAATAGAAATAAGATTTAATTAATTATGTCTAGTCAACAAATTCATTTCCTGAACACTCTTTATTTAATTTAGATTTTATTTTCAATGACACTCTCTTATTTTCCTAACACCAATCACTTGACAATTAAAATGAAAACAAAAGAAAGCATTCTCATGTGAAACACATTCCTTTTAAGTTGAAGTTTTCCATCTAGAGGATGAAATTCAATATTACATGAAATCGAGAAAATTAAATTTACATAATTAACATTTTAATCGACATGAATTTATTATTTTTACTTGTATATATCTTCTCTGATATTATCATTAGATAATTTGGCATACGTAGCGTCTTTCAAAAGATTTTATTTATTGAATGTATCCCAACAAAAATTAAGACTTGACTCATAGATAATTAGGTTGATACTTATAGTTTAAAGATTACTACATCGTGTACTTTACCCTTGAAGAGGTTGAATAAATGTTAAAAACAAATAGAGAAAGTCTAATAAGAAAACGAGTCTAGTTTCTGTTAAGTTTTTTTATATTATTTTCTGCTGAGTATTAAAAATATACTATTTTGATACATTAAAGATAATTTTAATACATTTTAAAATTTTAAAATTAATGATCATAAATGTATTTTGAAGACACGGAGAGAAACCAGTGTATTATTGTTTTCTATTAACTAACTTTTTTAAATATTTGATTTATCTGCAACTATTATCTTATTAACTAATTTATCATATAAGTAAAGTGTAATTAGAGTTAAAAATTATATTAATTATAACTAGTATTTAAAGTATTACAAACTAATTAATCCAACCAAATTCATAGGAAGCTTTCGGCACATTTGTGTCCATATACTAATCCAAATATGCACTAGGCATTATTAGTTGTATTTGGCTATTGTATCATATGCTGTTTGGTCCATGCAGAAAATTGTCTCAACAAATAAATATATAATAATGTTCTTTTGTCTACCTATCGAATATTTTGGTACATATAGGCCATGTCTCAAACACAGCACATGTTTTTGTGGGACTAACTAAAGAAGCTACTGGAACTCCATTTAATATACTGGACCTCAACCACACACTGTGAATGTTTTTTCTGTTCCTCATACACTTTATTTTTCTTAAGAATTTGTTTTTATATTTTACGGTGTAGAATAACTAAAATCATTTTATTTTTTCTCTCTTCTATAATTTGGCCAGAAAAACCTAAACTCTGATACTCGTGTGAGACTTATGGAGAGTCAACCACATAAACAACCCTTTGTTCTTGAATTTCAAACTCCATTTTTGCATCATTATGATATAACGTACATAGACCTCGAAAGATGCAGAAGAGTGGCGTCTAAGGGAAATGCAACGAGAGATTAAACCTTTATATATATATTCAGCAACGTTTCTTGCATCGGTTGCCACAAATCGCGAGTTTCATACTAAGTTTAATACACACTAAACAGTATATATATTCTGACGACACATGCAAACACGGAATTCTCAAGGAAGACCAAAGAAAACTAAATAAACTACACTAGGAACTTGGTTTGTGTTAAGTAAGTACATTAAACTACCAACTTGGTTTTCTTAAACAGTGCATGTCTTGCTCGTTACGGCACATAAAAGATGACTTTTAGGACGTTGAGACAGTGACAGTGAAAACTGCAGAGGGAAACAAACCCAGATTTTACGCTAACTATAGCAACCTTCTTCATTAGAGCATGTAAGGCCAAGGGGACAGGGTGACCACACAACGACACAGTTAGCATCTTCCTCAGTGCCACTATGAAGTAGAAAACACTGACTAGGACGTCATTTTATTACAAAATTGGTGACAAAGATGTCTTAACAGTTGTAATTAAGGATTTTATTCCATTCATGTTTGTAAGGTTCTCAAGTTACCTTGTTTATGGGGAACAAGTTAAGGATTTGGCATCTAGCTGATGATGATGATATTTGGAGGAACTTGCTAGTTTTATAATGTTCATTATAAAATATCTTTTTAGTATCTGAATTTACATAGAAAATTGGAATTTATTTATTTTCTCAAATTTTAATATATTTTGGTCTTTCAACTTTAAAAATAAATAGATATAATTCTTTTAACATAATGAGGTTAATTTTTGTGACCTTGTTGAACGATGTTTTAGGTTGTTTGAGTTGTAACGTATCAAATCGTACAAATACTTAGTGGTGTGTTTGGATGAGGCAATTTAAAAGAGTAATTCATTTATTTGGAGAATTTGAATTTTTTTTAAGTAAAATGACTTGTTTGGACGAAGAAATTAAAATGAAATTGAAATTGTGGAATTTTAAGAAGGTATTTCAAATTACTAAAATAGTAGAATTTGAAATTCACTCAAAAAGAAAGAAAATTAAAATTTCATAATTTGTGAAATTTCTCATTGTTCAGGATTAGAGGGGTCAATTTGGCTCAGATGACCCAAATGACCTAGACGGGTCGGGTCGGCCTGACGACATACACGGATCGAGTCGGCCTAACAATCCAATTAGGTTGGGTCGGCCCGACGACATAGATGGGTCGGGCAGGCCGATGGTTAAGATAGGTCAACGATCAAGGCAGGTCGAATGGGCTCAACTACCAAAACAAGCTCGACAACCCAGACGGCTCAACCGTTCCAACGACCCAAAAGAGCTAGACGACCCAGATGGATCGAGTCGACGACCGAGGCCGACACAACATTTCAGACGAGTCGAGCAAGACTGATGACCTTGACGTGCCCGACCGGCCTAATGATGCAGACGGACCCAACTAGCCTGACAACCCAGAAAGGCATGATCGAGAAGACATGGTCTTAAATTCGTCCAAATTTGGCCAAGTTGACTTCGATCGAAATTTTTAAAACTTTGGTCAAGTCAACACCGACTAAAATTTGCCTGAATGTGATTGAGTTGGTTCCGACCTAAATTTGGCCAAATTGGACTAAATTTACGCCGACCAAAATTTGACTAAATTTGATCGAGTTGGCTAGATCAAAATTGGACCGAATTTAAATATTTTAAGTTAACAATTATGTTTGTTAAATTTAATTTCAAAATTTATATATTAAAATAAATATTATTAAAATGAAATTTTTTCTCATGAGAGAAATTCAATTATTTTATTCAAACTAGAAATTAAAATGTAAGGTATTCAAATTATTCTATCCAAACATATTATTTAGAGAATGAAGGGAATTCAATTGCAAGAATTTCAAATGCAATGCATTTCAATTTCTTAGAATTGTTGAAATGCTTCATCAAAACAAAAGGTAAAAGTTATCCTAAAAAGTATTTGACACGTCAAAAAAATTTAATGCAGTTGAATTAAAATGACTATATTTATTTATTTTTAGTTAAAGGACTAAAATGTGTCAAAAATTGAGATAGGACAAATTACACTTTTGGGTCCAACTTTAGAGACTAAAAAACTATTAGTTTAAACCATTAGTATGTCCTCATTTTTGTTTCAAAATTTCAATTGGGTCCTCATATTTTAAGTCGTCTCAATCGAGTTTTTTTTTTTTTAAAAAAAAATGTGTATCAAATAGGTCTTTTCCATTGTGTACTGTCAAATGATGTTAACATTGGTACCACGTGTCAGTGTATAGTTTTTTAATTTTTTTAATTTTTAATTTATCTTTTAGATTTAAAAAGAAAATATTATCACGTATCAATGACACAACTACATAGCAAAAATGGCTTATTTGATACATATTTACTAAAAAAAAAAGAAAACCACAATTGGAACGACTTAAAACGGATACATCATGATATTTTAAACCAAAAATATTTAACACACTTCTTATATTAATTAATAAAGTTTTCTTACACGAAAACTTGTGTCAACTGTATTATTATAAGTTAAAAGTAACTTATTATATAAATTTTATCATGAAATGTAAATAATTAAAACAAAGAGATTATGAAGAGTTCTGAAAATAACTTACTTTATAAAATGTTAAGTTAAATTATAGTTTTTGTTTTTGTGTGTGTGTGTGATTTTTTCTACAATTTTAGTCTTTCAATTTTATGTTTTTTTTTTTTAAAAAAAAAAACTTCCAATTTTGATTCAGTTCTCCTTTTTTATATAGTTTTCTCTTCAACTTTTTTGCTTTAGTTAATTGAAATTATTTATATGTTAGTATAAGTTTGAGATGAAAAAACAATAGTGTGTTTTTTACATATTATATGAAGTTACAAAATTTTGAATATTAAAACCATCAATTAGGAATTAAAGATGATCAAAATTACAATTTATCCAATTTATCATACAACTTAAAGAAATGGATTGAAAATACCTTATAAATATCATAAAACATTTTGTCAACGCATAACCATGTCTCAACATATGTTGCTCACAGAATATTACAAGTTAAAAGAACATATCTACAAATTAATTTCATCGCGAAAAAGTGATAAAAAAAATTGTTTTCTTAAGTTAATGTAAAACCAACAATTATACTAACAATTTCACCATTATAGGGTCATCATGATGCACTCAAACCCAATATGAGGGAGATGACAGAATTGGACTTTTCGCTGTGCTACTTTCAAATGAAGCGGATTTCTTCCTACACCCCTAATTTTTCCAAATTTCTGTACCGTTTAATGTTTGACTTTGACTGAAGTTTTATTAGGGTAAAGATCCTAATTTATCCGTTTCTCTCCAAGTCGTCGCACTTACCTTTTTTAATTTATCTTTTAAAAGAATTAGGTTTATCGATAAAAAGAATATTAGTTTTGTTATAAAATAAAGGTAATAAGAGAGACAAAGGAGAGGAAGAATAGAGAATGAGAGAGTAGGGAGCAACTTCTGTTTTTATGTGTGTCTCATTACTGATAGGACGAGTCCTATTTATAGGTAC
>Ga0209589_1006310_pt1 | contig 19694 bp, 6 predicted proteins | sample CowpeawhiteBW_FD_187525 | JGI IMG/M metagenome (GOLD analysis project Ga0209589, IMG submission 187525) | Root nodule microbial communities of legume samples collected from California USA - Cow pea white BW (SPAdes) (version 2) | ecosystem: Host-associated > Plants > Roots > Nodule | place: USA... | reverse complement strand
AAAAAAAAAAAAAAAACTAGACGGGCCAGCCCGGCCCGGCCCGTTAGCCCGTCCTATACGGGACGGGTTGTGACTATTGGCCCGTTTCTGTTTGACGGGTCAGCCCGTCCCGGCCCGTTTTTTGACGGGCCACATACGGGCCATGCCAAAACGGGTCGGACTGGCCTGTTTGCCACCCCTACATGAGACTCTTGTCGAGTGTTGTGATGTCGTAGTACAAGATGTGTCATTGCTTTGTTTAATAAAAAAAATATTATTGGTACAAAATGTATTTTTTTTATTGTTATATCTTTCTATTCCTTCTTAATAATAAACTCATTAATTTTTTGTTAACGATGGTTGCTGCTATAGTGAGAAAATATTCATTACGTTTCTGCCGAACGTCTTAATGTTTTCAAATACATGACTATATATTTATTATTTAGGATTTATAGTTTATTAAGTATGTTGAATTTGAACAATTTCAATTTTTTTATAATAATTTCATTATTAAAAATATTTATTATATATATATATATTATTTTATTAAATTTTCATTTTTTTAATAATAAAAGAGCCTCTTGCATACGTAAAATTTGAACAACCAAATATAAGTACAATAATTCTTCCAAGCCATTCCTATATTATTATCAAAATATATAATTTATAATCACTTAAATATATAAAGGCATTAAACATTTAAAATTTGATATTAAACATTTATTATCTACACCAAAAATTCATTACAATTATTCAATAAAATAATATATATATATATATATATATAATATTCAAAATTTAATTTTTATTTATATCATAACCCCAAAATATCATAACTTCAATTTTATAAATTTCTATTTTTATGTACTATTCGATTATATTTATTTACTTTGACTAACATTTTTTGTAATGTCCCATTTAATAGAAAATAAATCTATAACTGTAACATCACACAAGATATAATATAGAATAGCAGTACCAAAAAGGTACACATGTTAAAACCATTACAGTTATCTCAAATGTACTAGAAAAGAAGATTAAGGCATTACGATGCCAATAACAATACCGAAAGAAATAATTTGACAGTTGATCAAAAGTTCGCTCCTCTAGAGCAAAATATTACATAGGCCATAGTTCCTACAAAGGTTACTTGAAGGAAAGAGAACCAGCCCAAGTTTGTCTATACTACAGAATTTCCATCACCCTGGTGACCACTAGGGGTTCCCACATCTGCTCACATCAGTAAGTTGATGATCATCGCAAAAGGAGAAAACCACACACAAAAGACACAAACAAACAGAAAGGGTAAGCTGGAGTAAAAAGATTTTTATCATACAACTAAACATGCAATGCAAAGTCAAGAATACATATCAGTCATCCAAACATGTGATAGCAAACAATGCAAGATTCTAAGACTCAATTATCCGGATACATATAATTAGTCGGATTCACTGGATGCTTGCACTTGTGGTGGCCTTTACTTCTCTACAAAGCCATTGCCAATGGGTTTCACCCTACCACGCATAAGGTTAGCCTTCAAACATCTAAGGCCATTATCCTGCCAAAGACTAGGGCCTCCTACTACTCTCACCACTTAAGTTAGTACGCTCTACGTGAGACTAACTGACTCTTTAGAACTTTAGGATGCAATCCTTACTTGAATCCTTCCTTAATTATATACTGAGGCACTACCACGAAACCTTACTAAGAGTTTCATGAAATTACGTCCATTACTTGAGGCACCACCATGAGCGCTCACTAAGAGGGTCATGGAATTACGTCCATACATGAGGCACCACCACGAACTCTCACCAAGAGGTTCATGGAATTATGTCCATTAGATGAGACACCACCATGAACTCTCACCATGAGGTTCATGAATTACGTCCTACCCATACCTTATCCATGTTTCACCAACCAACCATAGAGTTCTCATGCATACCAATTTCATGCCAATATATAGATAACCAACCATCCAATCATATTTCATACCAAGCTCATACCAAACTCATCAATTCTAGCCCATACAATCAGATATTACATGCATATTCACATACTTCATACTTTAAATAAAGCAAACCAGCCAATCATGCAACCAACAAGAATTATGTAAGAAATCAGCACAGCCAGCGTTAGGTCTCGCTCAAGCTAGGAGCCCTCGCTCAGGCGAGAGGAGTGGTCTCGCTCAAGCTGTAGGCTCTCGCTTAAACGAGACTGCGAACAGAGGCCCTGGAAGGTTTTGCGAGCTCTCGCTTAGGCGAGGCCATCTCGCCTAAGCGAGATGGTTCGTCGCTCAAAAACTCAATTTTCTGTTTGGGCGAGTGCTTGAGAAAAACCCCTGGGCGAGCTTCTGCTACTCTCGCTTAGGCGACACGAGCTCGCTTGGGAAAAAATAGCAGTTCTCCCTCACTGTTTCACGCCTGCAACACCAGAAAACAACAAAACACTCCCATACAGTTCATTCACACACGAATACAAACACTTTCCAAATCATTTTGAGCATGAAACAGATGAAAACAAACCACATACTTCAAAAACACGAAAAAGGACCTAGCTTCCCTTACCTAGACAAATTTTAGCGGAAGACACAAGCACTCAATAAAAAAGCACAACAACTCCAGGAGCCGATTCGTGAGCTGGAAACACTAACCCAGAAAGAAAAATGAGGTTATCCCGATGAACCTATGTTGGACTACGAAATATAGAGCTAAAGAGGAGAAGATAAGGGTTGAAGGTCAACTTACATGGAGTAGAGGTGGGATTGAGCTAACTTTAAGAGAACTAGAGGCCAAACCCTAGTAGAGAGTTGCTGCAGTTCTGAGAGAGGAAGGAGAAGGGTTTTTCTAAAAAGTGGCAAAAATGGGTGTGTTAGGATGATTTAGGGGTTTTGGATACCTTATGGGTCACCTTAGACCCAATTGATAAGACTAGGCCCTCAAACATTATGATTGACAATAAGTGGACCTTACATTTTTACTTTTAGATTTACTATTTATATTCTTTTTATCATCTAACTTTTCTATTTTTAGATTATCTATTATATAATTTTTGTGTGATATCTATCAATTTCATTATTAAAAATATTTATTATTTTTCAACATTTACTAAAAAAACACAAACAAACATGTACGTACACAAAATTTGAATAATTTTCGTATTAAAAATATTTATTATGTATTTATAATATACAATATTACTTATTATTATTTTTTATCCAATTTTGTTTTAAAAAAAATTATAGTATGTACGCAAAATTTGAATAAGTGAGCAGAATAATATCTGTTATAGTGAGTTGTCAATTTCTATTTGTTTTTCACTTCTATTATTTGATTAATCATCTCTTTGTCTTTAGATTTTGAACACTTTTCATCCAATTTATTTTTAAATTTGAAACTTTTAATTTTTTTTACGACTACTTGGGTTTTTCAATTTTTTGATTGTTGGTTTTTCTTTCCATTCTTTTTATAAACAGCGCAGTAAGCATTATTATCTGTATTATTCTTATTAAAGGAATCAATTATAAAATTGTGTTATTTATGTTTAGTTAATTTTGTTATAAAAGTATCTGTGATTAATTATTTATTTTTTTAATATTATTAAATTATTTATTTAAATATAATATTTATAACTATACATAATTATAACATTTAAATATAATTATATGTATAAATTATTTCTATCAATATAATAATAACTATTTGTACTGTTATTATTATTTTTAATTTTGGTATTATTATTAGTATTATTAGTATAACTCATTATTATTATTGGTTTTGGCATTATTAATTATATTTTTTTATAATTTATTACTTTAACATATAAAATAATATTAAAATAATACTATTTTTATTTAATTGAATTATAACAAAAAGATATAATTAATTATTTAAAAAATTTATATTATCTAATTATTTATTTAAATATTATATTTTTAACTATACATAATTAAAACAGTTAAATACAATTATTTAAATAAATTATTTATTTTAAAATAATAATAATTATATTAATTTTTTAATGTAATATAAAAAAATACAACTATCCGTGCTTGAACAATCCAAAACTAGTTTTTTTTACATGGTTTATTTTAGCTAATTTTCTTTATGTTTTCATGTTTATTCAATATTCTTAACCTCTGAAAGATAATTATTTTAAAATTTATAAAGCTTATGTTTTATAATTTCTCATAATCGTACAATAAAATATAAAATATATATAAATCTTTTGTACGATATATTTTGAAAATAAAATATTGTTCAAAATTAGTATAATGTTTCCTTATAATTTTAATTTAAGTCTCGTTGTTATATGTTTTATTTATCTAGATTTAAAAATTTGAAAATGTTTATGGAATAAATTTATTATTCTCCTAACTCAAAATAGAAAGGTAACATAAAAGTTGTCTGCAAAACGTACAAAACACAAACGTGTCAATCAGATTTCTTTACCAGAATCTTTTCTTTTCTAAGCAATTTATCTTTATTCATTTCAGCTTCGAACTACCGTATGCAGCATCACAGTCCGCTGCAAAAATTTCAAAAAATGCTTTAATTATTTAAAAATAAACATTAAATATTTGTAAGAAAATACAGATAATCATAGGATTTAAAAGTAAGCAGGAACCGTCTCTTACTCGAACAAGTGGGTGTTATCCCTTAATAACGTCAAAATGTAAAATATCGTAAAGTCAATTTCACTTTCCACCGCCTGACAAGCTTAGCTGTAATAACAAAAATCAAGAGAAATGAGAAGATCTGTTATCTATGCAAATCAACGGTCCAGAATTTGCTTTCTATCTCCCTCTCCGCGACTCTGACTGTGATTGCACCTTCAGTTTCTACTGAGATTAATAATATAAAAAAAAATAAAAAATTAATATTTATGTGTTGTCTTAAAATCACATTCTTGTTCTTGTATGTCAAACCGATCAGATCCTCAAGTCAATGGTTTTGATTTGAGGGTTCCTTCGCACACAAAGTAAGCTTCACCGGGACACTAGTATTCTTGGCTCTACCAGGTATTTATGCATCGTTTTCTCTTTTATTATTGTGTTCACTGATAAATTGATTCCTTTTGGCACATATGATTTTTTTATTATATTAGTATCAATTTTCTTTTTAATTTTTGGTAATATTTTAAATCCCCATATTCTGATTATTTTTTTCTCCCTCTTTATACTTTGTTCCATTCATGGAACCTCGACAAAACCCTAGGATGAGTTGATTTTCTTGCTTTTACTCGCAGCTAGGTTGATTGTTGAGAAAGGAAACTTTCTTGTTTGATGGGTACCGTGGAGGCTCCATCAAAGGTACCATCTGGGTGTTCATCGCCTTCTCCAGAGATTGACAAGAATGAGCTCAGGGAAGCTCTGTGTGCTTTGAAAAATGGGGCCTCAGAAAACGGGGTTGGTTTCATTGGTCAAGGAAACCAAGGTTTGGGGGATGGTGGGGGTGTTGAAGTGGTGAAGGACAGGGTCTCCGAGACCAAGTTTTCGGATGAGATGGGTTTTGCGGGCAGGGAAAGGGATGATAGCTGTCAAGGTTTGGCTGATTCTGAGATGAATGGGGTCTCCTCTTTGTTGAAAATGAGAGAGAGTGGTAGGAACTTGATGTTTTCTCATGGTGGTGAGAGTGATAGTACTAGGAAGTTGAACACTGAGGATGGTTCTTTTGAGGTTGGAATGGAAGGTGGGAGAGATCTGACCAAAAGTGAGAGTGAGGATAATCAAATGGGGAAAACTGTGTCTGTAGATGTTTCAATTGCTGATATAAGTGAAAACAAGGATGTGGAAATGGAAGATTTGGGTGGTGAAGGATGTGGTGGATTTTCTATTGGAGATTTTGTTTGGGGGAAAGTGAAGAGTCATCCCTGGTGGCCTGGCAGGATTTATGACCCTTCTGATGCTTCTGATTTGGCTTTGAAGCTGAGACAAAAGAATAGACTTCTTGTGGCGTATTTTGGAGATGGAACCTTTGCTTGGTGCCATCCTTCTCAATTGAAGCCATTTGAGGAGAACATTGAGGATATGGTGAAGCAGAGTGCCTCCCGGGCTTTTATCAATGCTGTACAGGAAGCTGTAAATGAGGTTGGAAGGCTTTTGGAATTGAAGATGAGTTTTACATTTGCTGTGAAAGAAACTGAATTTACTCGGCCACTGGCAGGCAATTCTGGTGTCAAAGAGAGAATTCTTATACCTGAAAATGGTACAGAGAAACTTTCCGATGTTCTCATTGATCCGGCAGAATTACTTTCTCGATTGAAACAAATTGCAGAAATTATTTCCATTGCTAATGTTCTGGAGCTGGAAATATTGAAGGCTAGGCTTTCAGCCTTTTATCTATCAAGAGGAGGTTATAGATTACCTATGTATCAGGCACCCCAGCCAATTCCTGGTCTTGAAGATAGTATAGAGGACAATAATGTAGGCAGCAGTGAGGGTGCAGTGGAAATACCTGTCCATGGACCATTTGAAGAGGACTACTCTACCGTGCCAGTGAGCCCAAAATCTGGTGCACTGAATCCACTTGGGATTTCAGGAAATAGGTTGAATCATAGGATTAAGCAGAAAAGCATTGCTGAAATTATGGGAGAGGACAAAGATGTCAATGCCAAGAATAAGGAGCGAGATGCAACTGAAAAAGTGACTGTTCGAAGGATGAGGAAAGGCACTGAGGATACAATAGTATCTAAACCTATGCAGAAGAGAAAAGAGTTGTTCCCAAATACTGATAAAAATATGGCAGGTGCCGAAAATGATGGTTATAGCTGGGGCAAGGAGATCAGTGACGATGGAGCATTAGCGCAGTTGAAAAAGAAGAAAAAGCTTTTTGGTATTGGAAAAGTTAGTAGTAGTGCAAGCAAAAAGGAAACTGATCAAGAAGGGAAGGCCAAAGGAAGCAGTGAGAAGGGTTCTCTGCCAAGAGAAAGGAAGAAAAGCAAGTACTTGTCCCCTCCTTTCACTATTCCAACCAGAGAACAGAAGAAAGGAGAGATAGAAACAGAATCCCCTAAAGTTTCTGGCAAAGATCAGGTATCAGAGCCAATGACGGGAGCTTCTGACAAACTTCTCGAGTCCCCTGTACCTTGGAAGTTGAATGGTGAGCCATTTCAGGAGAAATTTTCTGAGGGACTTACAATAGAACATGACCTTCCCGATAGCTCAAATTACCCAACATCAAAGTATGATGAGAACAAGACTATTGATACAACAAAAGTCCAGGTTCCATTGGAAGAAGTACTACGTGAAGTTCGTTGTGCAGCTATTAATCCACAAACTCCTGCGGATACCAATTCTCTTGAAAGACTTGCCGATTTTATTTTTATCTACAGAAACTGCATATATCGCCAAGGATCCAACTACAAAGTATACAAGAAGCTTAAACCTGGCAAGAAGAGAAAGAAGCCAGAATCTGATATCGGAATCCTGGGGAAAGATCAAACACAATCTGATCATATATCAGCTAATAAAGATTCAGAGCCAAAGAAACGAAGAAGAAAGAATGAGACAACTTTAGGTTTGCCTAAAGAGAAGCAATCTGCTACACCTAAGGCTAGCAAGAAGGGGACTGATAAAAATGCTGCAGGCGCTGCTACCCTTTTTGCCTCATTTGAGGCAGGATCCTCTCTGCCTTCAAAATCGGATCTTATTACACTGTATAGTAAGTTTGGTGTTCTGAATGAATCAGAAACGGCTATGTTTTCTAGTGATTACACTGCTCAAGTGTTCTTCCTGAAAGCCTCTGATGCTGAAAAGGCCTTAAGCGATTCACTGAACATGAACCCCTTCGGCTCTTCAAAAGCCACTTTCAGACTCCAGTATCTTTCTTCTGGTTCCAAGTCTGAAAAATCCAAGTCCAAAGCTTCTTCAACGAAGAAGAAAGACAAAACTCCAGCCAAGCCATCTACTTCATTGTCAACAGGTAGTGAAGCGTCCAAATTGAACTACATAAAGGAGAAACTTCAGAGTCTCACCTCAATTCTAGAAGCATCGGATGCTAAATCATCTGATATCAAGACAAAATTAGAGAGTGAGATGAAAGGGCTTTTGGAGGATGTGAACAAAATGGTTGAATCTTCTTCCTAAATAAGGCATGGAATACTAGCAATTATTTAGCTAGTAATCAGGGTAGGTAGGTATATGGTATGTTATTTCCATTTAGTTGACTGTCTTTATTTGAGGATCAATTTATTTGTCTCGTTTCTGAGCCTAGTTTTATTGAAGAGGTAAAATTACTCATATCAGTTTGTTGTGTAGGATATGTAACATGTTTTATGCATAGGCTGTATAGACACCGACATCCATTTAGATTTTCTGTCCCTTATGATACTGGTGAACAAACAGCTTTAAAAGGTATAATGTTTTCATTTCTGTAATGTTGTGTGAAACACTTTAATTCGGCATAGCTGCAACTCTTGATGATGATTGAATAGGAGAAGAGATGGTGAAACGTTTTTGTTGAAAAAGTTCTTCCCTCTGTTGGGTTGATTCTCTCGTGTAGCCTTTGTTGTGGTTATCAGTGGAACGATATGGAAGTAGTTCTGTAAAATTGGCATCCTGTGGGGTGCAACACCTCCTATTTGACTGATTCTCTCGTGTAGCTTTTATTGTGGTTTTCAATGAAACAAGAGATGTGGAAGTAGTTCTGTTAAATTGGCAATCAGGGGTTTCGACACCTGCAAAGTCCTGTGCTTTGCAATATATTGTGCTCAATATATTAGTTTGACTACGAAGGAATTGTTTGACCACATAACATATCTAAGTGCCATAAATTAATTCATGTTTGCTGTTTTAGAATATGGATGTGAAATGATCTTTTGTTGGGGATACACTGGCGGGGTCAGCTATCAATGATAGATAGTACTAGGAATAAAATCAATTATAGTCTATCATTGAAGGGAGGGATCAAACCAAAATATCAGCACTTTGGTTTACTTCTATATAAACTGTCTCTAAATAATTATGGCAGATCTCGTTTACTTAATGTAAAATTTACTTGTACATATTTTCTATCAAATTTTTATTATTTGCAGTTGTCAGCGACATTGACCAGTTCTTTATTCCCTCATCTGTACCTTTGAGGGAATGTTTTGCTGACTGCTTACGTGCAGTTCCTAAAAGTTAACAGCTAAACCAGAGCTCTACTCTATTGCCAAATGTAGGGAATTCATTCTCCACTTGTCCATCTCTGCAGTTTTACCGTCTAGCTCTTGTCGTTCACCAAAGTGTAAATGATTATCGTAGATGGGGTATTTTGATGAATTTGTCTTTCACCAAAGTTTATATAGTATTTTTGTGAATTTTAAAAGGGAAATTTATTATTATAAAGGATTTGAAATTATTAAATAAAATATGTTGTTTTGATAAATAAGTTAAGAAATGAAGTAAAGTTCTCAGAATTTATGGGAGGGATTTGGATTTTTTTTTTTTAATTAAGGAATTTTAAATTTCATTTGAAAATTGCTCTATTTTTTTCTTTTTCAAATTCATGTATTTCCATTTTTTATTCTTTCTTTGCCTTAATTTTAAAGTCGATTTTTTGGTTGATAAATGTTAGTTAAGATTTCTTTTTTCTTTTCAACATTAAGAGTGTTTATTTATTGACATTAAACATGCTTATTTTTATTAACAATGACTTAAATAGGTTTTAGTTAATGTTATTTAAGGTTGTTTTCTCTCAACATTGTTCAGAATAATCTCCCATAAAATTAGACATGTCAAAGTGAGCCAACTCGGCTCACACGGGTTGGCTCACCACGAGCCGGGTTGAAAATGAATGAACTAAATTTGGTACACTTTATGGTGAGCCAGAAATTTTGTAATCCGACTTAACCCACCACGGGTTGGTGGGTTAAGTGAGTTGATGTAACGTCCCATTTAATTATTAAGCGTAATTAAAAGAAATGCCACACACAAATAGTACAACAGCGTAGTCTTGGGGTCTTTAACGCAACCCCTACAAAGTTAGGCACACCAAGATGCCAACAGAAAACCAATAGAAAAGTTTAACAGATGAAGGTAGAGTAATAAAACATAACGCAATACATGGGCCATAACCTTAAAGAAAGCCCAATAAGAAACTAAAGTCCAATCCATACAGATTATGCAGCAGAATCTCCACCTCCCTGTTGCCCATGGGTGTTCCTCGCATTTGCTCACATTAATAAGTTGATGATCATCGCAAAAGAGAGTACCACACAACAGAACACACAATAATAAAAGTAGGGTAAACTAGAGCAGAAAAGATTTCATCCATACAATCAGATATATTTTCACAATCTCATATACACATATCAATCAAGCATGTCATGACTTCTCAAACAATACACTAAGACACGACTCGACTCATCCAGATACATATAACCTGGTCGGATTCACCAGATGCTTGCGCTTGTGGTGGATACCTTTGCTCACCCCCGAGCTATGTGTTACAAGTGTTACAGTGAAATCAATTTCCCTCACCACAAGGTTAGCCCTTAATGAATTTCAGGCCTTCTGCTACTCTCACCTCAAGAGTGAGTCCGCTCTAGGTGAGACTAACTGACTCCTTAAAGTGTCAGGATGCAACCTTACCTTGAATCCTTACCTAGTTATACAGATGGGGCACTACCATGGACACCCACTAACAGGGCCATGGAATTATGTCCCAATCACTGAAGCACAATACTGAGACCCCACCTAGAGATCTCAAGGATTTATGCACTGACTGTCGACCAAACGTATTCATTCAATCAAGAAAACCCATCATGCATATATGTATTTACACTATACCAATCTTTATAGTCAATCCCTTTCGCATCCCAGCTCAATCAATACCAATTCATGTTTCATACTCCATTCGTGAATATACCATTCCAACTCATCTCATTATCATGCCACTTTAATACCAACCTCCTCATTAAGGTCACATGCTAAGTTCATGCCAAATTCATCATTTACAATCCATGAATCACATCACTCATGTAGATTTATTTATCTCATGCATTCAACACAATAATCCAATCCAAGCAAGCATAAACCATTTCAGATTCCAGAAACAACCACACAATCACACTGCCTCGCCCAACTCCTCGCTCAGGCGGAAGGGTCTCGCTTAAGCGAGAGGGTCTCTTGCTCAGGCGAGCTCCCTTCGCCTAGGCGAGAGCTCGACACACACAGAACAACAACCACCACACATTCTCGCTTAGGTGAGCCTCTCCTCGCCTGAGCAAGATGCTCGCTCGCTCAAAAACTGAGCTAGTTGCCTGAGCGACCTCTCGCGTGAAAAAGGTCTGGGCGAGTCCTTGCCCATCTCGTCTAGGCGAGACTGGCTCGCTTGGGCGAGATTATCAGGTCTCGCCACTGTTTTCCTGCAACAGCCACATACACCAGTCCAAAACAACATACTCATACGTTCACAGCTATCATAACATCACACCAACCACATAACCTCAAAATAACAACTAAACAACATGGAAAAATGAAATATATGAGTAAGCCATAGCTTCCCTACCTGGAAATGGCTAGCATGAGACCTCGACTCTAAATAGCGAGACGTGGCAGCTCAAGGAGCGACTTAAGGTGCTGGAAAGAAATGAGAAACAACGGGAATATGAGTTACCCAGAGTAACAGTAGCAGAACTATAAGCACGGATGAAGGAACACTTACGTAGGGGAAAAGAGCTAGTTCGAACTTGCATGCCTACGGTGGTACCAAACCCTAACAGAGATTGAGAGGCGGCTACGGCTCTTAGGACAAGGAACAGTTTTCTGAAAGTGAGAGAGAAAGTTAGGATTAAGGCAGTATTAGGGTTTGAATTCGTTTTGTGCCATCCCTTGGGCCCATTCGATTTGGGGTAGCCTTTACAAAAAAATAAGGCAGCAGAAAACTGGGCCTTACATTTGGCTCACCAACCCACCTAAAAAAATTATTTATTTATTTATTTTTTAGTATTCAAATATTTAAATAAATTTTAAGTAACCCATGAGATGACAATATAGTAAAATCAAGAACCAATGTTTTGATCATGCTCACCACTAACATATGAAGAATTATTTCCAAGAAAGTATCCATATAGTCTAAGAAAGCATGGCTAATATTACAAATTTTCTGTCATGCTATTCAACAAAATATAAATAAAAAAACTATACATTTTTTTCATGCTAATTTAGAAAAAATTGTTTATAAGACGATTACTTGAGTAATTTACTATAAAGATTATAGTTAAAAATTAAAGTATTAACATATATAACTTGACAATCAAATTAATTAAACATTCAAACTATTCAAATATAGTTAAGCAACATTCTAGCATTTAAAAATATGAAATCCTCCTAAGTGGGTTTACTTAGGAGAAGACTGGATGTAGATTCATCTTGAATCGAACCAGTATAAACTATTGTGTCTTGGTTTCTCTCTTCTCTTACAATCTTTCTTAATTGCCTTAAACAGTCCATTAACACAGAACTGTGAAATTGATTAATTGGGTCATAAGAGTTAAAGAAACTTTCAAGATTCAATTTAAATAAGTGAAAGACTCAATAAGTAGTTCAAATCCCTTTCTTGGTTGGGTTATATTAGACAAATCTGTTTTAACAAACCAATCCACAATAATGGTGAAATCATCCCAGATGTTGTTAACGCATTACTGTTTACCATAGCCCAACATTTTATAGGAGATCCATCCTTATGGAAGGATAGATTGGTTGAATTATTATCAAACCTCAAGTGTAATATTATAGAAGAATTCCTATGTTAAGTGGTGAACTCAGTTTGATGTTTCTAAAGCAAATCCAGAAGAAGTTCGCAAAAGTACTTTCTGACCCAATAACAACATTACACAACCATGATCCTTGTACACACACTTGCACCAACCATAGTGTGCCACATCCTCATCTTCAACCTTCTCTCAAATCAGAAACCCCAGCCACCATTCAAACCTTAAATGCCGCCAGTGTGCCATCACCACCATCTTCGACCACCACATCACGCTGGAACGGCTTCACAACACCTCCATTCATCTCTTCGGCAATGCAAAACAACCTTTCTTCACCACCATATCAGAACGGAAAACGTGAAACCACCAACGATTGAACCATAATGAGCCAAATCATGACTTCGACACACACATCGACGTTCGAAACCCATAGTATGGTTTCATGATTAGAAAAAGGAAAAGCAAATGCCTATAAGCGGGATTGAACGACGACAATGGAGGCGACTCCACAACCTCTACGACGACAACAATGGAGGAGGCTGGTGTGACAGCGGACCAGTGGTGGAGAGATGAAACTGCAACTGCGTGGAAGAACGAACCTTTGCGTTCTACAACAATGGCGTTCGAAAATGGAAGAAAAAAAATAGTCACTGCTCCATGCGAAGAAGACGAAAAATGGTGCAATTTCTTTTAAACCCTAAGAAGGCTTATTATTGCCTTGGTTAATTTTAAACCCTAAGAATGCATAAACATCTATTTGTCTCAGTTAGATGTGACCCGAGGCATATTCCACCCAAAAAGCAATCAAATATGCCTCGGTTAAAATAGACCTAAGGCATAAACATTTATCTACATCGGTTAGATGTGACCCGAGGCATAAAAGTCTAGCACCAGTTTAAAAATATCAAAGCAGTGGGAAAAATAAAAATTTTAGAGGTTTTATGCCTCGGTTCTAAGTACAACCGAGGCATAAAAATTTGAAACATTACAAAAGTGTCATTGCGTATTCATATGCCTCGTGTACATGTGAACTGAGGCATATATGGCGTTGTAAAAAACTCATTCTGCACTAGTGTTTCTCTCTCAAATTGGATTTTCTTTTCACAATGTATTTCTTTTATGGTATTAAAGTTAGGGCGTTTGTTGATTAGGCTTTCAAAGCCTTTCTAACTTTCTCGCTATTTTACTGTGAGATCTCAAACTCAAGAAGAATAAATTTTGTTGTTGCAAAGTGTTATGACATGCATGAGGTTCCCCTGTTTCATAAGGTCAAAGGTTATACTCATGTAAGATCTTTATGCATTAGGATGGAATTGTTAAAATCTCTAACCTAATATCTATTTGAATTCAAAATTTGAATTTCAAATCCTTTAATGGATATTTTTTGTCATTGTTTGAAGTTGTTCGTGGTTTAAGTTTTGTATTTTTTAAGTAAAATACTTTACTTTTAGGATATTAGTCCTGAAAGTTTCTACTTTGAGTAAAATACTTTACTTTCAACTCTTATTTTGTTTCTTATTGTGATTGTTTTGAAAATTTTTATTACTTCTATTTCTTTTTAGGTGTTGTTTTTGTTAGGAATCCAAGTGTGAGTCTAAGTCCCACATTGACCAGAATTGAGAAAGTAGAGCACCATATAAGGATCAAGGCCCATAAACCCATTGCCTTAAGGTTTTGGGTTGAGAGTGGTGTCAGTGTCTTATGTGGTTAGGCTCATATCTCATTGGTGTTGTTCTCCCCAATGAAACTCCCTCTGTAAAACCTGACAGTTTTTTGGTAGATAAGGATGTTTCTTTCATTGGTGTTTGTTTTCATTTTCTGCAATGACTTCTTTGATAACCATTCACCATTAGGTAACATCTCAATGTCTTGTTTTTTTTTTTAATATGAATGTGTAATATCGCAATCTGAATGTTTCTTTTGTTTATATTTATTGTTGTTTTTGTCAATGAATTTTTTTATCGATTGTTCTATTTTGTATGTGTTATGTTGTATTTTGCATTGTCTATGTTTTGTATTTTGTGTTTAGGAGCTTTGAATGACATTAGTTATTTCTCAAAATTTGTAATTTATATTTGAATGAATTGAATAATTTTTTTATTTGCAACATTGCCTCTATTTTTGATGTAGAAAGGAGTTTGACAACTTGAAGTACAAGTTGATTGGTGTGCTTGTTTGTAACCAAAATTTGATTAGTGAAACCCTTTAAATATGACTTAAGGAAGAGCTAGACATGGTCCAAGAGTTATGGTGTACTAATATAAGTTATTGTGTTGTAATCCCTCGAAGTTCCTATTTGTTAGATAATCTAACAACTAACAATTTTTTAGATAAATCTTTTGACTCTATTAAATCCTTCCTTTAGAGTTCGCTTGCTACTTCACAACATTTTGGCAAAGTAAAGGTAAAGGGATATTTGACTTGGTATTTGTTGGTCATATGTCATCTCTTTATCAAGTTTTGAACAAAAAATAGTGTTTCATATTCAACTTGATTGTTAGATATCTTAAAATCAAATTGTAACTCCTATTCTAATAGTATTTCATTGGGCATTTCAATAATTAGACTAAATTTTTTACCCTTTTTGCTTGAGGAGCCACTCATGCTTAAGGTCAACTATTCGTGTTGTGCATCCCATTTAGGAAGTTCAATAAAAAACTTAGCAAATTACTTTTGATACGATCTTGACTTTGTAAGAACTTATCAATTTTTGGGAGGATATATAGAGAGTGAGAAGAACTTACAATTTAATTGTTGAACCTCTTTGTTAATTAATCATAAATATTATCGAATAACTTCATTACTTTTATTTGGGTTGAGTTATTTATGCTTCTTGCATTTTTCTAGTAAAGGGGTCGCTTCCAAAGATTGAGCATAATACTTCTTATCCTCTTGACAACAATGATGGTATTGCATGATGATGTATCTAACCATCAATATAATTAAATTTTTTTCATCCAATGAAGACATTGCATGATGTATCCAACCATCATAGTTTGATGCATCTTAATAGTTTTGAAGGTGTTAAAGAAAGAACTTGATGCGTGTGACATGGATATATAAGTTCAAATAGGTCATATAATATAATGCGCTGATTGAATTTCATTCATCTATCAACACTTAGTAACTGTGATAATAATCTCGATGAGATCATTATTGCTAAAATCATAATAGCAAAAATATGATGAAAAAAGATCTTAACAAAAATAAACTAACTATATTTATATTTTACAAAAATACCTCCTGAAAACAAATAAACTAGATATATTAATTCATTTCTACAAATGTAATTTTCTTTTCATCAAACTTTTATTCATACTTAAATTTCTAATACTAAATTCAATTCTAATAATCATGATAATATCACTATTTTTTTCCGATAAAAAAAAATCATGATAACACACTTATTCAAATTTTTTGAAAGTAGATAGGTGAAAAACTTATAACAATGCTTTCATTCACAATTGCTGTCTATTGACTATTAATCATGTCCAGGACTTTGATTTTATTAGCCTTTTTTTTTTTTACTTTGAAAACTATATTATTCTAATATAACCATAATGTCCATATTCTGCTAAATCATACAATGAACTTAGCATTTTTTTAGTGTTAGTGTTGTAGAAAGTGATGTTAGGTTTTACAGGTCCATATTCTGCCACATTAGTACACTCCCCCTCTAGGGGAAGCTGCCCAACCACAAGTACTCCTTTTCTGTACCGCCGTTCTTCTTAACGGGACACGCTTACCTGGAACCCTTACCTGGGACTCTTGCCAAGAAGGGTTTCACTAGGGAGATCAACACCAATGAGACCTGAGCCCAACCATATAAGACACTGACACCACTCGCAACCCAAAACCTTAAGGCAATAGGTCTTTATTGTTATATAGTGCTCTACTTTCTCATTTCTGGTCACGAGTACATTTTCTGCCCTTTTTTGTACCGCCATTTTTCTTAACGGGACACGCTTTACCTGACCCACACTGTCAGGAATACTTTCGATACTAGGACTATATTGCACTCGTCTGAGCCGGTTTTAACCATCGGCTCTAATACCACTTGTCAGGTTTATAAGGAGCGGGTATCACTGGGGAGACACAACACCAATGAGACCTGAACCCAACCACATAAGGCATTGACACCACTCTCAACCCAAAACCTTAAGGCAATGGGTTTATGGGCCTTGATCCTTATATGGTGCTCTACTTTCTCAATTCTGGTCAATGTGGGATTTAGACTCACACTTGGATTCCTAACAAGTGATTCCTACCATCTATAGACATTACAGGTACATGACCACATAAGTTGTCTTGTCGATTCCTCCTTTTGAAATATAGATGTGTGTCTACCAAAATATTTATCTTCCACTGGTTTATTTTTATATCTTTATTATTCGATAACAATGCATAAACTAATGTTTTAAATGTGAAGGGAAAGTCCCAGAAGTATTTAAAGAAAGTAGTAGATGATTATCTTTTTCATGTAATATTAAACAAGTTTCTAGGTATATATTTCAAAACTTAAAATAAAATAAATGAATTTTTTATAAGTTAAAATTACCTTACATATGTAAATTAAAAATACAAATTTAAAGAAATTATATGCAAAAAAAAATTATGTGTAAACTAATTTTATCTTATACAAATATTTATAGAGAAGTTAAACTAAATATAATTTTAACTCCATTCCAAATACAACAAATCCTACATTATGATTAGGTTTCATTTACTTTTCCATCAAATTTTCAATATTCATTTGTTAGAAATACAAGAATGAATCTATGTCATGCACTAAGTACATATAAGAAAGTTAAGCATCAAAATGAGTGTTTATTTTTTAAGAATCTAAGTCCCACAAGATATAAATGTTGAACACTACATAATAAAGAATACCTATAAATTTATTTTGTTAAGATTTTAGGTTGAAGTTGGTGTCAATTCTTTATATTAGTTAAACTTAGATTTTCTTGTATTATCTATTTTCTTACATGTAATTTTATAGTCTCTCTTTATGCATAACGAAATTTGTGCCTATTCTTAATAGATAAACAAATAAGTTATTATTTTATATATGAAACCAAACAAAGTAACATTACACCACTAATGCAAATGAGACCTTTAACAACAATTAAAAAGGGCATTCAAAGATGATGCTAGAACAATTGTTAATTCAATTGTCTTATAAGTTCAAACAACTGAGGAAAAGTGAAACCATCATCGTAAGCTTGCCTTTCTAACAATGGTTAAAAGACAAACCATCGTCATTTGGTATCAAACTAGTAGTGGCGACGCTCAGGATAACATCATTTAATTGTTCTTTTTAACATTGGTGATTTGGTGTGCAACCAACAACAACAATACTTAGAGTGATGATGATCGTGGTAGTGGCTCTGAATGGATCATCAACTACAAGCTTCAACAATGATGGCACAAAGCTGACGAGGGAGGAAACTACTTCATGCAAATATTAAGCGGGTCCATGTAAAAAAGCAACAACATGATGGCAAGATGATCAAAAACCCTTGATGGTACGATGATTGATAAAATTGAAGGTAGTGCACAAAAAGAAAATGGAAAATAAAAAGAAAGAAGTTATGAAAAAAATAATAATAAACATTCAATTTACAACTCCAAATATTAATAGTTTATCCGTATTTATTTTATTCTTTAACTTAAAATAAAGTTCCATTATAAGTTTTCAACCTATCAAGGTGAGTGTATTTTTTGTTGTTGTTGAGATCGGCATACAAGTCCAAAACAAAAAGATGTTAAGCTGCATTTGAATGGGCCTGGAGAATGCAAATGGAGATGAAAAAGGCCGAGAGAAAGGTTGAGATGACGACAAAATAGAGCAATTAATAATGGTGGCATTTCATGCATGTAAATCATCTCAAAAGTTCATCTTTTTCATCGCTTTCTGCTTATTTTATTAATTTATTCCATTCACTTCTTCATTATTCTACTGTCTTATGTCTGCATACAGTACATCTTGCTTGCCACTAAAATCCCACAACAGTTACTTCCTGTTCTATTAGTCCCATTGCTCACACCCATTAATTACATCATTTAAACCACAAATTATTACATCATTTCATCTCCACTTCTCAATTTTCTTTCAGATGTTTTATGTGGTATATCAAGAAATTTTTAATAAGAGTTGGTTATATAAATTATTTAAAAATTAAAATATTAGTTTAACGTAAATCATAACTAAAACAATTATTTACTTAATTATCATGAATTGAACTCTTCTATTATGACTATTCTATCATATTTAGATTACTATTAAAAGTCAAACTCGTCAGGTTAATTATAGGATTAAATATGATTTTCTATCTCTAAATTTGAATAAAAAATTTAAATTTATGTTTGTTTTAAAATTTTGATATATTTTTGTTTAAAAACTTAAAAATAAATAAATATAATGTTTTTAACATAATTATATTAAATATTTTAAACTTGTTAAATAATATTTTATATTAACATTTAAACTAGAAAATGTTAAACATCTTAAATATTAACTTAAAACACGTTTAACACAATAAAAAATTTAATAAAATTAACTTAAAAACACTATATTCTGAAAGAATTCATCATAAAAGAATGTAATTCTTATTACATAAAAATATATTAATTTAAATACTACTATTTAATTGTTATTTGACTCTAATAATAAATATTAAATAATGTTTTTATTTATTAATGACTTTTGTAAGTAATTTTTTATTGGAGATACTTTTAGTTTGATTAACTTAAAATAGTGTTTTTTTAGAAACCGCTCATTCTATCATTATTTTTTTTATTAAAATAAAATTAAATATGTTTTTTTAAAAATGATGATAGAAATAAAAAATTTACAAAAATCACAAAAAGTGTTAATAAGAAATTTTATCGGAGATGGTGTTCGTAAATTTCCATACGAACTACGTATAATATAATATTTTTATTATTATTTTTATTCATTAAAAGCTTATATATATATATATATATATATATATATATATATATATATATATATATATATT
>Ga0209589_1006308_pt1 | contig 19698 bp, 20 predicted proteins | sample CowpeawhiteBW_FD_187525 | JGI IMG/M metagenome (GOLD analysis project Ga0209589, IMG submission 187525) | Root nodule microbial communities of legume samples collected from California USA - Cow pea white BW (SPAdes) (version 2) | ecosystem: Host-associated > Plants > Roots > Nodule | place: USA... | reverse complement strand
TTGAGAAATGAACCTTCACATCTAGATAGCATGCTATCTTAATGTCCAGTGGGAATTTTCAAAAAGCTTTCTTAAACAACTTCACCATATTCATAACTCTAAAAGGAAACAAGATAATCCTTCATCACCACATGAAGCATGGAGTGGAAAGAAACCATGTGTATCTCACTTGAAGGTATTTAGCAGTGTAGCATATGTTCATATTCTAGTGCACTAAAGAACTAACCTTGAGGACAGGAGTAAAAAACTTGTTTTTATTGGATATGATGAAAAGACAAAGGGGTATAAGTTGTTTAATCCAATAATAAACAAATTTCTTGTGAGTCGTGATGTTGTAATAGATGATGAAAATGAATGGAACAACTCGGCAGAAATAGTTGAGAGCTCAACAATGAAAGTGGGAGCTCGAAAACTACTTTTGCAAGCTCAACAAGTAAAAGAAGAAGTCTAGCTAATGTTCCAGTAAGACAACATGAAGTCTCTGACAAGGGAGAAGAATCATTGCAGGTTAGAACTCGAAGTCTACAAGACATATATAATACAACTAACGAGGTACATGTTGTGTGCCTTTTGACAGATTCTGAAGACGTCAATTTTGAAGAAGCCATGATGAATGAGAAATGGAAGAAGGCAATGGACGAGGAAATTGCTGCTATAGAACACAACAACACGTGGGAATTATCTGAGTTAGTCACAAAGAAAGTGAAGTACAAGAACAACATTGTGTATTGGGTGTGAGATTTGTATTGGAAGCGAAAAGTAGATGGTGCTATTGATGCAAGGTTGGATAAATAGTCAGTTTAACAAAACAATTATTGGTTTTTTCGCAAAACAGAGCCACTAATTGATGTATACAAATAAACAAAGTCCGGTCACAATTTCTACAATCAAAGTATAATGTAAAATAATTTACTCGAAGTCAGTCACACACACAAAGAAGATAGACTCATTTTCAAGCTCTCTCAATAGGCTATAACTTATAAGATACGAGAGAATTCACACATACGAATAAATAATTCCCCATTCCTCCCAAGCCAAGCAAACCAACATTTCAAATGCAAAATATTTGATAAATAATTTGATTACACAAGTTAAAGCATAATTGTTGTACCTGTTTGTGTCCAATGTTTCTACGATAGTGCTTATTCCTTTTATATTTCAAGACAATTACTTTGGGGCCTAAACCCTGTTTTAAAATTAAATTGGTACTAAGATTAAGATCGAAAAAGTGGAAGATTGAATAAAATTGTCCAAAATGTAAAATATGAAACCCTAAACAAATCACTTACCTGGAAAAACCCCAATTTTTTCTTTCTAAAAAAATAAAAAAACTAAATTCCTAAATCTGGTTCGCACAGTCGCGAGCTGGGTTCAATCTTTGCTTTTCTCACCACAAATGGCAATCGAACAATCACGAATTGGGTCGAGATAGAGAGCATCGGGGACGAACCACAATCGACGTTGGATGAGCATGAGCGTCACCCTGGGACTCTCGGTGTTTCGGAACGCTAGGAGAAAAAATTCTCAACGAGAAAGTGAACTCTAAAAATGAGGAAATATCCACTCTATTCATCAAAGCTATTTGATACAAACAATGGCTTGCCTATTTATAATAAGAAGATAGGCAACCATGAAACAAAAAAAAAAAAAAAAAAACCCTAATTGAGGAAAGGAGAAAATTTGTCGCCGTTGAACATAAACCAAACGGGTTAGAAGGTTGAGGTAAGGTTGGCCATCAAAGATGAAGAACCCTACATGCTAAGGGTGGCTGTTTGGACGGCAAGACCAAAAACCCTACCAGAACCATTGAGAAGGACTTAGGGTTGGATGCCTAGGTGAATAATGTGACGTTGGGCTATGTTGTATTTGATGGCTGGATTCATTCTCATGGCCCAAACACGTGTAGATAGCAAAGGTTGAAACGTTGGTAGGTGAATGATGCGTATGGAAGTTGTAGGCAGAATTGGGCAGCTGGACAGTGGAATCTCGATCCAATACGTGGAGCTAGCCTGACTAATGTTGCAGGCCTCGTTGATGGCAGAATTCGGCTAATTGATCCATGCAGCCACAAACATTTATCTGTCTTTGGTTCCTTGGCCAAATATATTACAAAGAATACTGAAAACAATAAAGAAAGTTTGAGCCCAACATACAAGCCGAATAAAGTGTTAATTACACCCATCAAACTACTGAACCTATACAATTTATACCATTATTGATTTGTTTCAAATTAAACAATGGCCTAAACCATGGCCTATGCGGACCTATGCGAACCCCTGGGACGCCAATCATCATTTAGTGTTGGCTTTGGGCCATTTTGACCAACGCTAAAGCGTCCTACAAACCGCAGAATTTGCATTTTCGACACTATTAGGCAATATTCTAAGGATGTGAATGGGGCAGGTAGGGTACGGGTAATAGTTCCCCGTACCCTATCCATTGATAAATATTCATCCAGTACCCTTATTTATATTTGTCGGATATCCGTTATGCGGGTACCCGCCTATTTTCTTCATATCCATGGGTACCTGTGGGTATTTATAAAATTATTTAAAAAACAAATACTTAATCATAAATTCAAACAAAATAAAATAAAATACATCACTATCATAAATTTTAAATAAAGTTCAAATAAACTCAAGTTCATACAAGTCCAAATAATTATAAAAGTAAATGTACCGCACCTAGCCAAACTCGACCAAATTAGTAAACAATGTGCATATCAAGGCAGCCAAGTATCCAGCCTAGGCCGAGTTAGCCTAACTTGTACCAGTTTTAACCTAAACTAAACATCTAAGGGAACAACCTGCAACTCATATCACCAACATAAGCCATCAAGGCAAGTAGCCGGCCTAGACCGACTACTCCAGCATGTCCGATAAGATTAGAGCCTAGGCCGACCAGTTCAATAAACTCAGTATGATGGAAGCCCCCGCGTTCAATAAACCTTAAGGGCCTGGGTTAGGGCCCAGGCCCACTCACAGCCCAAGTTAGAGCCCAAGTCAAGGCCCAGCTCATGGGATGATCATACATCATTAATGTTCTATAAATACACGTGGACCCCAGCAATTAAAGGTACGCATTCATTAATCACTGATTTGACTCTCTGAGAGCTTTGACTTACTTGAGCTTCAGAGACTCTCCTGTAGGTAACCCCTCCTGGGTTCAAGCCGACATGTATCGAACGGGAAGAGGCCAACTGAAGAGATAGCGGACTACATGGTAAGGTGATACTCGTGCCTAACTTATCTTATTTGTTCTCCTGCAGGAACAATTGGCGCTCACCGTAGGACACGAGACGAACACCTTTAGTACCCGTTTTTCTCTGAAGATGGTTTCCACCCGCAGCAGAGCTGGAGCGAACAAGCAAGCGGATGCTGGTCCCTCTGGACCTCCTAGCATCACCCCTGATTTGGCCGCCATCCTAGACGGCCAAGGAAAGATGCAACAGGAACTCGCAGACCTGAAGAAGCGCAGTGCTAAAGAAATGGAGGCGCTGAGACAAGAGAACTCCCTCCTCAGGCGAAGGATCGAGGCTGATCCCAACCTGAAGGGAAAAGCCAAAGAAGCCTCTGAAGCTGTGAAGTCTCCGGCTTTCCAGCCTACAGAGGAAGAAAGTGAATACAATCTCACCCCCCACACCTTCACCACCACCCAACAGACACCCGTTACCTCTACCCATCCCCATCACTTTCCATCTGGTCAACCGGGGCTTACCGCACCCCCAACCCCCACCGCGACCCTCCCTACCACCCATATCCCCTACAACATACCCACCGCCCTCCACACCACACATATTCCACCCTATAACCCACAATATCTTCCCACAACCCACATTCCCCCTCACAACATCACCTCCACCTTTCCTGCTATGATCAACCACCCCCCACCTCACATGCTCCCTCCTCACCAGCCCAGACGCCGCCACCCATTCACGGACTTTATCGCCAACACCCCTCTCCCAGCCCAGTGGGAACCCTTTACCCTGGATCGCTATACTGGCAAAACTGACCCTGACGAGCACCTTAAAGTCTACATCACCCATGTCGCCTTGTACACATCCCAAGACGCAGTCTTTTGCAAAGCTTTCCCCACCACCCTCAAAGGCCCTGCCCTAGAATGGTTCACAACTCTTCCGCCCTACTCAATCGATAATTTCGACATCCTTTCCCACATGTTTTCCACCCACTTCGCTGGAAGCCATCCCCATCAAACCACCACCATATCCCTATTGGGTATCCGACAGGAACCTAACGAACCACTTAGAGCGTTCATCGATCGCTTTAGTAAAGCCGCCCTTCGTACACCGCACCTCAACCAGGAGATGATTCTCCAGTGCATGACTCTTACCCTACATCTCGGCCCCTTCGCCAACAACGTCTACCTCCACCTGCCTCCATGCACGAACTCAAGCTGCGTGCAGCCGACTACGTCCGCATGGAGGAAATGCAAACACTTCACACCAAATTCTGCAACGACTATGCCGCCACCACCTCCAACCCTACCCCACAGCCTAACCCACGCCCTGATACCCGCCCATGCGAACCCCGCCAACCTCGCTTCACCAGATACGCCCCCCTCACAGTAGTCCGCTCCCGCATTCTAGATGAAAGACAACCACACCTCCCAACGCCGACATGACCAAATATTGCCGCTACCACTACAACCATGGTCACACTACGGAAGAATGCAAAGCACTCTAGGATAAAATAGAAGAACTGGTACGTGCAGGCCACTTTCGCCGCTTCATCCGTAGGGATGACCATTCCTCCTCCTCTCGATCCCGTCACCCCCCGCGACCTCACCACAAACGTCAACCAAATGACTCTCATCACAATAGCCACCCCACCCAACCCAACAATCAATAACCAGAGCCTGCCCGCACCGACATCACCCCTGCCGACCCCCCCTTACGAGGCACCATTAACACCATCTCTGGTGGCTTCGCAAGCGGAGGCTCCACTTCTTCTGCCAGAAAGAGACACCTCCGCCATATACAATCCATCAACCATATCACCCATTCCCACCACAGACGCCGTATGCCTCCTATTGTATTCACAGATGATGACTTCCAGGACCTCGACCACCAACAAGATGACCCCATGGTCATCACCGTCGAAATCGAGAATTATGCTGTTAAGAAAGTCCTTGTGGATCAAGGTAGGTCAGTTGACATCCTCTACTGGGCCACTTACCAAAAATTACAACTTCCTGACACTGCCATGATCCCATATGATGAGCCCATATATGGCTTTTCCGGCGAACAAATATCCACCCGGGGCTACATAGACCTCCACACCGTCTTTCGGGACGGAACCCAAACCAAAACCATCCCAATCCGCTTCCTTATTGTCGATGCGCCAACATTTTACAACATCCTCCTGGGTCGTCCTTCCCTCAATACACTTGGCGCAGTCGTCTCCACCCCTCACTTGGCCATGAAGTTCCCTGCCCCATCCGGTGACATCCTGACCATACACTGTGACCAGCGCTTGGCACGTGAATGCTACATGGCAAGCTTGCGACCATAACTCCCAATCCAACAAACCAACCATATCGAACGACCCCCTGGTTCCAGCATAGCCCTATCCGGCGAAGACCTTGACCCCAGAATAGGCCAGGATGTCCGCCTCGAACCAGTCGAGGACTCCACTCCTCTGGCGCTTCCCAATGGTCACTCTATTAACTTAGGCACCGGTTTAAACTCTGATGAGCGTGCCACAATCACACATATCCTCATCAACACCACAGATCTTTTCGCGTGGTCGACCGCCGACCTCCCTGGAGTAGACCCCCAAGTGGCATCCCACAAGCTGTCCATATATAAAGAAGCCCGCTACGTATCCCAGAAAAAACGCAAACTTGGGGAAGAACACCGACAAGCAGCCAAGGTGGAAGCCGACAAGTTACTGAGCGCAGGATTTATAGAAGAAGCTCAATACACCACTTGGCTTTCTAACGTTGTCTTGGTGAAGAAAGCCAATGGCAAATGACGGATGTGCGTAGACTACACGGACTTGAACAAGGCTTGCCCTCGTGACGCCTACCCCTTACCCAACATTGATCGACTCGTAGACGGCGTGGCAGGAAATAAGGTGCTTAGCTTTTTGGATGCATATTCAGGGTATAACCAAATCTCAATGGCCACAGCAGATATGCACAAAACCGCCTTCATCTCGGACGATGCCAACTACTTCTATAGGGTCATGCCCTTTGGCCTCAAAAACGCTGGGGCAACTTACCAACGACCAATGGACAAAGTTTTCAGCCACCTAACAGGACACTGTGTCGAAGTATACGTCGATGACATGGTTGTCAAGTCCCCAAGCCATCATCAACACGCTGAAGACCTGTCGGTAGTGTTCTTCGCGCTGTGCCAATATAACCTCTGCCTAAATCCTGACAAATGCGTATTCGGCGTTGACCGGGGTAAATTCCTTGGTTTCATGTTAACCCAACGCGGCATAAAGGCTAACCCTGAAAAATGCAAGGCTATCATCGAAATGCGCAGCCCCACTACCGTAAAAGAAGTCCAATGTCTCATCGGCCGTCTCACAGCCATCTGTCGCTTCCTACCTAAACTAGCTGAATAAACCCAACCCATAATCCAACTCCTAAAGAAATCCACCCGGTTCACGTGGACTGATGATTGTGAACAGATCTTCCAAAAACTCAAAATAACCTTAACCTCACTGCCTATCCTCCACAAACCGGACACTAGCCAACCCCTGCTGGTATATATCACGGCCACCGACTATACCGTCAGCGCAGCGCTTGTTCAAGAAATAGAGGGCACACAACATCCTGTGTATTTTGTGAGCAGAACACTACAGGATCCTGAAACCAGGTATCAGATGGTAGAAAAACTAGCCCTATCCTTAGTCCACGCAGCATGCCGCCTTCGCCCGTATTTCCAAAACCATACCATAACCGTTAAGACCGACTACCCAATCCAAAAAATATTACAAAAGCTAGATATAGCCGGACGCATGTCATCATGGGCCGTGGAACTGTCAGAATTCAACATCCGCTATGAACCCCACGGCCCCATCAAAGCCCAATGTCTTTTAGACTTCGTCAACGACCTACAACAAACACCCATTGAGGACCAGTGGACACTTCATGTAGATGCTTCCTCAAATCCAAGGGGTGCCGGCACCGGCATCGTCTTAGAAGGCCCCAACGACATTCTCATCGAAAAATCCCTTCACTTTGCTTTTAAAACGTCAAATAACCAAGCCAGATACGAAGCCATCCTCGCCGGCCTTTCCCTAGCCCGCAAAGTAGGCGTCAAGAAGTTAACATGCAAAACCGACTCCAAACTCACTATAGGGCATCTAAATGACAAGTTTCAGATCAAAGACCCCATCCTTTTACAATATTACTATCTGGTCCGTGCAGTTATTCAATCCGCCTTCGAACAAGTTCGCGTCGAACACATCCCAAGAACCGACAACGTCAGGGCCGACATCCTTTCCAAATTGGCCAGCACCAAGCTCAAAAACCGTAACCGATCCCTACTACAGCAAACACTATCCACACCTTCCATCACACACACTTGCCAAAATTTAACCCACACCCTATATTCAATACCTCAAAATCGGCAACCCCCCCCCTCGACGCGGACAAAACTTGGCTGGCTAAGGCCGCCAGGTACACCATGATAGGCGATGACCTCTACAACCGCGGATACGGCCAACCCCTACTTAAGTTTGTCACAGCAGAGCAAGCCCAATATATCATCAAAGAGCTACACGAAGGAATTTGTGGTTACCATTCCGGTGCACGCACCATGGCTACCAGAGTTCTCAGAGCCAGATACTTCTGGCCGACCATAGAAGCAGACTGCCAGGATCATGTCAGGAAATGCAAGCCATGTCAGAAACATGGCAACCTTATTCACCATAAACAGAAACAAATACACCACATACTGTCCCCATGGCCATTCGCTAAATGGGGAATGGACATCCTCGGCCCTTTTTCACCCGGCAAGGGGCAGGTAAAATTCCTAATTGTAGCCGTCGATTATTTCACTAAATGGATCAAAGCCAAGCCCCTCACTACCATCACGGCCCAGCAAGTCCAACAATTTGTGTGGAAAGACATCATATGCAGATATGGCGTACCACATACCATCATCACAGACAATGGCCGACAATTTATTGACAAAGAGTTAGCCAAATTCTACACTAGCATAGGCATCAAGCACATCACAAGTTCTGTAGAACATCCACAAACCAATGGGCAAGCAGAGGTGGCAAACAAAGTCATCCTCGTAGAGCTGCGCAAAAGATTAGACACCGCCAAAGGCCGATGGCCCGAAGAGTTAATAGAAGTGTTATGGGCTTACAGATGTACCCCCCAATATTCAACAAATGAATCCCCATTCAGCTTAGTCTACGGCGCAGATGCCATGATACCAGTAGAAATTGGCGAATCATCCCTGCGCTGAGAACTATACGACCCAACCCACAACCACCAAAACATGGCCTTACATCTCGACCTTCTACCCGAACTCAGAGAAAAAGCCCAGATACGCAATTTAGCCACCAAACAACGAGCTGCCAGGAAATATAATGCAAAACTACATCCACGATCATTCATCATCGGGGACCTAGTATGGAGAATGGCCAGCAGTGCTAGAAAGAAGGATGGCAAGTTCTCCGCCAATTGGGACGGCCCTTACCGCATACGAGAAGACGCAGGAGGAGGAGCTTATCGCCTAGAATAGTTATCTGGGGAAGAGATTCCCAACACTTGGAATGTATCCCACCTCAAGTTTTACTTCAGCGTAATGTGTATTGTAATCGAACCAATACTTGTAACCCCGAGTGTACTCTTTTTCCTCACTTTGTCTTTTTTCCCTAAGGAGGGTTTTGGCCAAGGAGGTTTTAACGAGGCACCCCTATTCAATAAATAAAAAGAAGGATTCCCTACTTTACGACTTTTTATGTGTTTTTCCTCTTAATTCGTTTAAGTTCCCCACCCTTACCCCAAGTAAGCGGCCTGGGTCGAACACCCTTAACTCGTGCTTAATTCGTTTAAGTTCCCCACCCTTACCCCAAGTAAGCGGCCTGGGTCGAACACCCTTATCTCATGCTTAATTCGGTTAAGTTCCCCACCCTTACCCCAAGTAAGCGGCCTGGGTCGAACACCCTTATCTCATGCTTAATTCGTTTAAGTTTCCCACCCTTACCCCACGTAAGCGGCCTAGGTCGAACACCCTTAACATACAATCGATTGCATCACACATACACCACATATCATCAAAAATTGACATACACAATAACATACAGAACCTTAATTGCATTTAAACATAAGTGCAAGAATGTACCAATGTAACGTAATGTACCAAATATTACAGACACAGGCTCAAATAATATTCTCGAATCAATTAAAACTGAGATCCTATTCTGCTGCTTCAGGTGCCACCTCCTCGGCATCGTCCGCCCTTTTCTCCCCCTCTACCGCCTTCTCCTCCGCCTCCTCTTCTACACTACTCTCGTCCTCCCTGACCAGCTTTCCGTCAACAACGTCCTTATTCACATCGAACTTGGAATCTGTGATGTCCACATCCTGATGAAAGAAGGCCGCCTGCCGCAATCCCTTCTCAAAACCATTGATGTGCTCCTGAATGATGCTGCTCTTCAGATAATCAAGCTCACCAACAACTCCATCATACTTGTCCTTCAAGTCATCGTAGTCCTCTTCCAATTCCCCTATCCGTTTATTCAACTTTTCCTCAGAGTCCAAGCAACGAACTCTCCATGTCACCAACCTTTTCCTCTCCACTTCCCAACTTTCCTTTGCCTTCTCCAATGCAGCTTTTTCCTCCTCCAGCTTATCCACCTTCCCCTGCAACTCCTCCACCTTTTCCCGGCCACCCTCCTTCACTTCCCTCCTATAAAGCGACCCCACACGCTGGCTCAAAACTAAAGCCTTGCTCCCAAATTCGACCATTGTTCTCACAATGTGCTCCACATCCATGTTGTCAATAGAATTTACGATGGTATCTGGGAGGATGATCGAAATATCCTTCCTCACGGATATCTCCGGCAGCTCGATCAACCTAGCTCTCGGCCCCTTCTCCCCACTAGCCGACCCTGCCCCGCTAGCCGACCCTGTTCCAAGCAGGGCCGCCCTTACCTTCTTCACATCTTTTCCCTTCCCGGGTCGAGGTGGAAGCTCAGCCTTCCTTTTCGTTCTGCCGTGCACGTGCACCTCCACCACAGATTCTTGTAAGTTGGGAACATCAATCTTCTCAGCCGCCTTGGCCTTAGCGGCCATTTCCTTCCTCAACGACTGAAAAAGCGCCAAATTCTTCTTTCCAGACTGCGCCATATGCCCTACAATGATACATCACAACTCGGATCAAAACAACTTAGTATTATTAACACAGTTTAAGAAATAAATAGATACCTTCGATATCTATTATCGGGTGCACCGAATTATAAACTCTAACTAGGCTCCACAACAAACTCTAACAGGTTATCAACAAACTTCAACAAGGTCTCTACAACCTCCTTATCGCCAGCCGACAACTCATCCATCCTCATGTCCTTATACCGAGAAGGATTGTTTGTCCAACTAAAAGGGAACTTGGCACTTCCGTCTGTGTTTAAAAGATAAGCTTTTCCTCCTTCTTTAACGACGACCTTGAAGTACCCATCCTTGAAATGCTTGAAAGACTGGGAGAAAGCATCCAGTCTGCTGATGTTGGGGCGACTAATCAAAGATAGCCAAGTAGCCGGCCGCCGAGGTCTGGTATCGTAAAAATACAAGAAAGCATAGGGAGTGGGCTCCAAGTATAAAGACTGGCACAGAATGCGAAAAGCCTGCAAGTAGGCCCAACTATTTGGATGTAGCTGTGTAGGTGCCACATTCAACGCCCGTAATACGCCCATGGTAAAATCGTCTAAAGGCAACCGCACATGAAGTTGAGAAAAGTGGCACATATACATGTAGAAAAACTTCTCAGTAGCCCCCTCCTGCCCATGGCATACCCGGTCGATAGCACTCACCCGCTCTAGCGAAACAATATCCCCACTGACACCCTTAGAGATGATGGGTGTGCAGTTTAGCCAAGAGTTCAGCAAACGGGACCACCTGAACAAAGAAGATTGGTCACGAACGTCAGCAGCAGCCCACCCATAGCCGCCTTTCGCCGGCCAGTTGCTCTCCTCCAACTCTTCGGGGGGATCCTCTCGAACCTCCCTCACAACCTCCATTGGCATCCTGCTCGTAACAACTCCAGAACTCGTACCCTCTCCGCCAAGTTGCCTATCCTTACTTCTATCCGACTCGGTACTTTCACTACTACTAGACGTAGACACGCTACCACTACTAGACATACCTGGTTTCGTTTTTACGAGAAGATGTCGGTTGAAATTGGGAACTAGTCGGACAGTATGACGCGCACAAGATCTCTGAATTCAGAACTCTCACAAATGAAACAAGTAACCCCTCATCTGTTTTCAAACCCATATTTATAGTCCACGATCCCAAACGACGAAAACTCTTCCCGCCAAAATAATGCCTCAAACCAATCGACACCATCATTGCGAAGGATATGACACTTAAAAACGACGGCGCCAAAACTTTTTTGATTTGACCACTGACACCCCTTCACCTACCTTCCGACGGTTACCACTGTTTAGCCTTAACATTGTTCACCACACTTAAAGGCTGGGGGACTGGTGTATCACACCTAGCCAGTTCCGCTAGCATGCCAGCACATGTCACCCTTGACCGACACCTCATATCGGACAAGGCTGAGGGACTGGTGTACCACACCTAGCCAAACTCGACCAAATAAGCAAACAATGCATATATCAAGGCAGCCAAGTATTCAGCCTACGCCGAGTTAGCCTAACTTGTACCGGTTTCAACCTATATATCTGGAAGAATAACCTACACCTCGTATAACCAATGTAAGTCGTCAAGGTAAGTAATCGGTCCAAGCCGGCTACTCTAGCAGACCCGATAAGATTAGAGCCCAGGCCGACAACTCTTATGAACTTAGTGAAAATAGAAGCCCCCGCATTCAATAGGTCTTAAGGGCCTGGGTTAGGGCCCAAGCCCACTCATGGCCCAAGCCAGAGCCCAAGTTAAGGCCCGGCTCATGAGGTAATCAGACATCATTAATGCTCTATAAATGCACGTGGACCCCAATAATTAAAGGTACGCATTCATTAATCACTAGTTTGACTCTCTAAGAGCTTTGACTTACTTGAGCTTCGGAGACTCTTCTGCAGATAACCCCTCCTGGGTTCAAGTTGACATGTACCAACCGGGAAAAGACCAATTGAAGAGACAGCGGACTACACGGTAAGGTGACACTCGTGCCTAACTCATCTTATTTGTTCTCTGCAGGAACAATAACACTAGTGGGCCAATATGAAGTTGATGTTTGAAGAAAAAGGTGAAGTAATAAGTTAGGAGGCCTTTAAGAAGCACTTTCTTGTTGAGTACTTTCTAGTTAGTATTCGATATGCTAAGGAAGTGGAGTTTTTGGAATTGATGCAAGGAAATATGTTTGTGGCAGAGTACTCTAAGAGATTCAAGCATCTGGGAAGGTTCCACACCATAGCCATGGATGAAAAATGGAGGTGTAGGAAGTTTGAGAATGGATTAAGAGGTGACATCAAGTTGCTAGTAGCCTCTCTCTCTATTAAGGATTTCCCTACCTTGGTAGAGGAAGTAAGGGTGATGGAGAAGCTAAAGGCTGAAGTAGAAGCTTAGAAGAGGCAACAGCAGAAGGTGGGACAACCATCTGGGTAAAAAAGCTAGATAGGAGGAAAGGAAGAAACCTTACTCTAGACCTTAATCTTAGGGGTTTAAAGAGGCCCTTCTCAGCAATAGTTTCAGCAGGCCAGATTACAATGTTTTGCATGTAAAGGACCTCACGTAAGAAATGTTTGTCCTTAATTGACGGGTCCCAAGAAATGCCACCAGTGTGGCGTTGAGGGGCACTTGGCTAGGGATTGTCTCTCTACTAGAAGAATAGTGACTCAACCTCAACAATCATCTCAACAAAAGAAGACGGGTGACAAACCCCGAGCTATAAGGAGGGTTTATGCCATGACTTAAGCTGAAGCATCTGGTTCAAGTAATCTTATTGTTGGTAGTTTTGTGATAGTTGGTAGAACTTTAACTATTTTGTTTGATTTTGGAGCGACACACTCTTTTGTGTCAAAAGTTTGTGTTCAAGAGTTAAGTTTGCATGTGAGAGAGTTGTAGTATGATTTGATAGTGTCTACTCCAGCTTCAGGGTTGGTCAAGATGTTAGTGTTGTGTCTTAGGTGTCCAATGGTTATAAAGATATGTAAGTTCAAGGTCAATCTTTAATTGAATCAATTAGATCACCAAGTTATAATGCAAACAATACTGACCTGTACACTTTCAATCGATCAAAAACAGAGTTAATCGATTGATTTTACTAAACATATTTTGTTCTGGTATAATCAACCGATTGAAACAGAAAAACAGTCGACTGAAATACTAGGAAAAATGCAGAAATGCAAATTCAAATTTTAAACCAGTAACAAAGCACAAGATTGATCAAGACAAGTTCCAAATGATTATGTAAACATAGTCAATGCTGCAGATGCTATGAAAACATGCAAGAACATGAAATAGCTGATTAAAACACAAGTTCTTTAAACTTTAAAATGAAAATGCAACAGAGAAAGGTTAGAGAAGAGAGGACACCATGAGATTTTTATACTGGTTCACTCAAACCTGAGCTACATCCAATTTGTCAAGGCAACCTGAGCTTGACTTTGCACTATTTCAAAAGATTTACAAAGTATCCATCCTTACACTTCCAAAATATGCAAAAACACCACAAAAGACTCTTGAATCACACAAGAATCACACCAGCACAGCAAAAACCCTCTTGCAGACCTGGAAACCCACCAGGCACACACACAAAGCTTGAGAAAGATCAAACCTCAGTGGTAGCACAGCCCATCCTACCACAAACCACTTTCTCCAAGTTTCAAACCAAGCCAAAAGCTCTAAGCATTGATCCAAGATCAATCTTCAACAGCTGCAACACGTATGATCACGAAGGAGAGAGTTTCCACACGTTTCCAGAACAAAATCATGCTCTAAAATGATCAACAAGTCTCTCTTTCGAAAATCAAAACTTTTATAGTCAAACTGTTATGAAATTCAACAGGTTGATTTTCAAATCAATTAGTTGATTTCACTTGACTTAAGTGAAATCAGTCGATTAAAAACTAAATCAACTGATTGAATTTGTTGCAGTTTTAGACTACTACAACCAACCTTTTAACCTGTTGAAAAATCATTCAACAGATTAAATGAGACATTTTAACCTGTTGAAAAACCATTCAACAGATTAAAAGACACACCTAAGACCAAATACATCTAATTAATGCTACAAGGTCTACAACATGAATTACAAACTTAAAATACACTTTTTAAATGATGTAACAAGACGGAGACCACACGTTCCAGCCTTGATCAACTTGAGTATCATTAAATCTCCTTTCTTTCATCAATGTAGGCTTCATTCCAATGGTAATGGCTTCAAGATAGTTCAAAAGAGCTTCATTCAATCTTCATCAAATCTTCAAGAAGCAAACCACCTTGGCTTCTCATGTCAATAATCTCCCCCTGATTTGATGAAGCCAACCTCTATATCCTTTCATCTATCTTCTTCAATCTTTCATTGCAAATGCTTCCATTTGTTGGATATAATTAAATTGATGAAGTGACACCTAAGCTTGACGTTTGTGAACCTAAAAGACATTTACAGTAGCAATACACACAAGCTAGCAAGTATACAAATTAGGGGTGGGCAAAAAATCTAATTTTCTTGATCCAATCCACTTTTGCTCCAATCCAATCCATTTATAATCCATTTTATTAAAAATCCAATCCATTTAAAATCCATTTAATGGATCTGGATTTCAATCTATTCTAGATTTTATATATTTTATAAATTGGATATCCATTTTATAAATCAAGATTTTTAAATATGGATAATCCAAAAAATCCAATCCAAATTTTCAGTTTAAATTTTTAGTTGGGTTAGACTAAAGGTTGAGATGGACTAGGCTAAATTTAGACTCAGACGGGCCTTGCTCGACGACCTATACGGATCGGGCAGGCCCGACGACCATAAGAGGTTGGGCGGGCCTAAAGATATGAACGGGCTAGGAAGGCCCGACAAATCGAACGAGTTGTTCGGGCCCAACAATCCGGAAAATTTGAGTGAGCCCGAAGATCCGAACGGGCCAGGCAGGTTCGAAGATCCGAACGGGCCAAGCGGGCTCGAAGACCCCAACTGCCCAGGTGGGCCTGATGACCCAAATTGGTCAAGTGAGCTCGAAGAACTGAACGGGTCAGGCGAGCCCGATGACTCGAACGGGTTAGGCGGACCCGAAGACTCGAACGGGCTAGGCAAGCCCAATGACCAAAACAGGTCAGACAGGCCCAAAGCCTCGAACGGGTCAGGCAGACCCAAAGACCCGAATGGGTCAGGTAGGCCCAAAGACCCGAACTGGCCAAACGTGCTCGATGACCTGAATGAGCCAGGCGAGCCCGAAAAACCGAACAGGCTACACGGGTCCAATTACTTGAATAGGCCTGGTGGGGTCGATGACCTAAAAAAGCCCAGCGAGCCTGATGATACGGACAGGCCCGATGACCTGGATGAGCCCGACTATCTGGACGAACCTGATGACTCTGACGACCCAGACAGCCCCACGACCCGGACGAGCCCGACGCCCCGGACGGGCCTTACGACCCGAAATGGGCCAGACGACTAGGATGTGCCCAACGATCCAGACGAACTTGAAGACTCGGACAACCCAGACAGGCCCGACGACCCGGACGAGCCTGACGACCCAGATGAGTCGGACGACCCATACGTGCTCGACGACCTACACGGGCCTACGACCCAGACATGCCCAACGTCCCATTCATGTCATCGGGCTCGTTCGTGTCATCGGGTCTGTCAGGGTCGTAAGGCCCGTGTAGGTCTTCGGGCTTGTCCGGGTCTACGAGCCCATTTGGGTCGTTGAGTCTGTGTGGGTCGTCGGGCCCATTTGGGGCATTCGGGTCGTCGGGCCTGTTTGGGTCATCCGGGTCATCAGGCCCGTCTGGGTCGTCTGAATTGTCGATCTCGTCCGAGTTGTCGGGCCCGTTCGGGTCGTCGCGCCCGTTCGGGTCGTCGGTCCCGTCTAGGTCATCAGGCTCGTCCAGGTCGTTGAGTCTGTCTGTTTCGTAAGGCCCGTCCAGGTCGTCCGACCTCTTTGGTTCGTCATGCGTATCCTGATCTAGTTTAAAAATTAATATATTTTTCATGTTGAAGATGAAAGCCCATGGGTTGACCCTAACTCACAGGGCTTTTGTAGGGTTTTTGGCCCTGTGGGCTTCTGTGATGAGGGCTTTTTTTCTGTGTGGGCTTTTTTAGCCCTAGCCCACATGGGTCAAGGCCAAGCCTTATACGAACTGAGTCATGTTGGCCTTAGTGACACAAGTTTTAAAAAATTCAATTTAAATTTCTTTTATAAAAAATGGATTCTGGATTTTGAACTTGATCCAACTATTTGGATTGGATTTAAATCTTGATCCAAATATTTGGATCTGGATTTTAAAAAAATCCAAACTACTTTTACTAAAAGAATGGATTTAGGTCGAAAATCTAATCCAATTATTTAGATCTGAAATGGATGTAGATTGGATCATTAAAAATCCAATCCATGCCCACCCCTAATACAAATGTGATCATGCTCCCCCTATCAATAATACGGGTTCAAATTCAGATTTGATTATTAATTCCAATTTTAATGCTTAGTTCAATGTGGTTATTAAAAGTGGTTTCCAATTTTCCAATTTTCTCCCCCTTTGGATTCATCAAACAGAACAAATGCATAAAGATAACAAGCATTGCATATCATTTGATTAATATTGGAAGGGAATACAACCAACAGAAATTGAAAATAGAGAACAAAAGCATAAAGCTGATACAATCAGCCGACTAAAATGAAAAACAACCAACTGAAACAAACAGAACTCAAACTGAAAAATCACAAACACAAGGATGCAATGCATGATCCTAAACAGCCAACACACTCAGTCATCCTGAGGATCATTTCTGGTCTGGAATGAGTTTAGCATGTCATGGATGTCATGGATTTGGCCATCCAATGCATTGAATCTCTCATTGCAAAAGTTGTGATGTGCATGTTGGGATACATTGAGTTCATGCAACTAGTTTAGCACCATCCTCTCAAAAGGGGAGTACACAGGGCCTCTATCCTCTGGAGGGTTGTAGGGAATCAAGTCCATAGGTCCAGCAGTTGGTTCTTCCTCTTGATTTGCACCATTTAGACCAGCTTCATGGTCATATGCACCACCAACAACAGCTCCAATAGTTGTTCATCCATTTCCCACCTTGAGAAAGCCCATTTTGTGTAGATTTTGGTTGGAGGTATGGTTCAACAGTCCAATTGACTCTTCTAGCTCATCCTCTACATCAATGCCAAAGTATTCAATGAATTTAGACACCAAAACCATATATGGCAGCCTAAAATCCGTGAGCCTTTTGGCCTTGAGCATGTGATCACGAAACACATAGATCCAATCCACTTGGATGTTGTTTTGAATGCAGTACATGAGTATCAAATATCCCTAATTCAATGTTGAATGGTTGCTACCACGTGGAACTATGAATTTTGTGACTATCATAGCAAGAAGCCTTTGATCCACCTTGAGATCACCAACATGGAAGTGTTTGATTTCAGCAGCAGGATTCCTCAAGCATTGGTCATAGTATTGCATCTTGTTGAATTCTAGAACAGCCTCAGTTTCACCTTTCCTCACTTGCACACCCCTTGATTTGAGTCCAACCAAATCTTTCCAAGCTCTCTTGTTGATCTCCACTTGAACACCCTTGATGTTGGACAGCAGGACATCATTTTTGAACTCCAAGTTGGTGAAAAACACCTTCACCAAGTCTGAATAGATTTTCCCTAAAAGTTCAAGAAAGGACTTCATCTTTTGATGCTTTAGTTGTTGGAATAGGCTCTCAAAGCCTTCAGCCTTTAGCCATGAGAACCTCAGCACCTTGGTAATGCTGATCTGCTTCCTATTCATCTCAATAAGGAACACTTGAATGTTGTCATCATGATCCTCAAACCATGCTTCAATTCTTCCATGGCTTTCATGATTTGGAGACCTTGGGGTAGATAGTACCTGACAAAAAGATGCTTTCTTTGACTGGGTCAGCTTTACAATTCAATTTGTGAGTATAGTTTAAGTAAAATCAACACGTTGAAAAAATAGAATCAGTTGATTAAAACAACATCAAAGCATCAGAGGTTAAAAATAGAATCTGGTTAAATGAAATCAGCTGACTGATTTTGAAAATCAATCAATTGAAAAAACATAAAAATGAACTTTGTTTTCCAGATTCAGTTTTAATGAAATCAGCATACTAAATTGTGCAAACAGGAGATTGAAAATCATACCAAATCATTATTTCATCATTCAGTGGCAGTTTAAGTGAAATAAACATGTTGAAATACAGAATCAACAGGTTGACAAATCATGTTTTTGCAAACAGAGGCAGATTTAAGTGAAATCAACACGTTGAAATGCAAAATCAACAGGTTGAATATGACAGTTTTCAACTTTTGCATGCAGCAGCAGATTTTTATGAAACCAATGCATGAGTATATAAGATTAACATGCTATAAACACATCTGACCACATTCTTGATTAACATGAGTATATAAGATTAACATGCCTAGTTCAGTTCTTAGCTTGTTAAACCCATCTTTAGCCAATGGTTTTGTAAACAAATCCGCCAATTGATTTTCAGTTTTAACAAATTTGATTTCACAATCGCCCTTTTAAACATGATCACGAATGAAATGATGCATAATCTCTATATGCTTGATTTTAGAATGTTGTATTGAATTCTTGGTTAAGTTGATTGCACTAGTATTATCAAAATACAAAGGTACCTTGCTTAGTCTTACACCATAGTCCAAAAGTTAATGTTTCAACCATATGATTTATGCACAACCATGTCCAGCAACAATATATTCAGCTTTAGTTGTGGAAAGTGCCACACATGCTTGCTTTTTGCTATTCCATGAGATTAGACTTGATCCAAGCAAATGGCAAGTACCACTTGTATTTTTCCTATCCAATTTTCACCCTGCATAGTCCGAATCTGAAAAGCCACTAAGAATTATGTTAGTCTCACATGGATACCATAAACCAACATTGGTTGTTCCTTTAAGGTACTTTAGAATCCTTTTTGCAGCCTTAAAATGTGATTCCTTTGGATTTGTTTGAAACCTAGCAGATAAGCATACTCCAAACTAAATATGTGGCCTACTTGCTGTGAGATAGAGCAAAGACCCAATCAACCCTCTATATTTGGTTGAATCCATTGGTTGGCCAGCCTCATTTGCATCCATAAGACAATTTGTTGCAATTGGAGTGGCAGCTTCCCTGCAATCCTCCATTTTGAACTTTTTCAACAAGTCAAAACAGTATTTTGATTAATTTAAAAATGTTCCATGCTTGAGTTGCTTGACTTGCAGCCCTAGAAAGTAGGTAAGCTCACCCATCATGGACATCTCAAATTCTTCCTGCATAGCTGCAACAAACTCTTCACACAATGTGTTGTTATTTGAACCAAAGATGATA
>Ga0209589_1006301_pt1 | contig 19714 bp, 9 predicted proteins | sample CowpeawhiteBW_FD_187525 | JGI IMG/M metagenome (GOLD analysis project Ga0209589, IMG submission 187525) | Root nodule microbial communities of legume samples collected from California USA - Cow pea white BW (SPAdes) (version 2) | ecosystem: Host-associated > Plants > Roots > Nodule | place: USA... | reverse complement strand
TTTTAAAAAAGGAAAAGGAAAAAAAAAAAGGAGAAAGAATAGAAATGAAAATTCTTTCTTTTTTGTCAATGAAAATAAAATAATAGCATTTTTAAAATAAAAAGTAAGTTAAAATTAAGTAGTTATACAATTATAAAACTATATATATAAGGGAAAAAAAGTAGCTTTGGAAAATTATAGTTTTATTTTTTAATTATTTTCTCATGAGTAAGGAAAAAATGAAAACATGTGAAACTCAATAAAAATATACATTTTGTTATTTGTTTACTATCAAAATAAATGTACTTTCTTCTGTTTGTTTATTTACACCAATCAATAATTTCATACTTTTGAAAATAGTGTGAGCTGGAAAAGATAAAAGTTGGTGAATTCCTGTACAGTTTTCCATTACAATTTTTTTTTAAATGCTTTATAAAATGGTAAGGAATAACGACAAAATTGACGAAATCGATTCCTTACACACAGATTTATAACTCCAGAAATAAAAATCAGAAGAAAATAAAAGGCGTCATTGTCACTGTAGAACTTTGTCACATCACATGTGATTATAGATAGGACATGTGTTAGTTTTACACCCATAACCTTATCCATCCAAATCACTATGGTATCTTGGTCATAAAAAGAAGGAAATAGAAGTATCAATTTAATTTATAATCAATGATGAAACCTTAATTCACTCTTCTTTTTTCTTATTAATTCAATAATACTTTGTATAGATGGCAGATGGATTTGTGAGAGTAAAAAATTAAATTAAGGAAAAAGAAAAGAGGGGGTAAAGTAGGTTATTTTGATTAAAGAAAAAATAATAAAAATTGTAAAAAAATAAAAGAAAAGAAAGTATGTGAATAATTTAATTCAAATGATAAGAAAATTGTTTTAATAAATAAAATTATCTCTTGATTGTGATTGTTGTTATTATTATTATTATTATTACAATTAATAATATTGTTTATTATTATTAAAATATATATTTTATATCGTTATTATTATTTTATTATTTTTAAATATTTTTACTAATATTTGATTTATAGCATGAGTATATAGAATATTTTAAAGTGAAATGATCTCCAAATTACATTAATTATAAAATGATTATTACTTAATTTGTATTATCTGTAACTCAACAAAAAAGTTAGGATCCAATACAACTTGTGTGACTAGGCCAATCCAACCTTTTTGGGTTTGGATTGTCATGTATTGGTCTAAACTTGGTTAATTTTGTCTGAGCTTGAATTAGCATGGAATGATTTAAACTTGACTCCACATTGGTTTAATGTGACTACTATTTGACTCAATCTGACAACTTAAACTTATGTGGACCTGAATCGACTTGACCAAAGGTAGGTTCCACTCAACTTAACCAAAGGTGAGTTCGACTCAACTCAATCCAGCTTAGGCCAAGTCGACTTGATCAGATGTGGGCCCAACTAGACCGACTCAACTCAATCTGACGTGGTTCAAGTGGGTTCTATTCAACTCGATCTAAAGCATGTATAATTCATCTCGACCTGAAGTTTGTCCAACTTGACTCAATTCACTGACTCAACTCGACCTATTTTAGGCTCGACCTGACTCGATAAAACATGAGCCTGACTCGATTTATTTAACATGAGTTCGATTCAACTTAGCACAATATGGATTCTATTAAACTTTGGTAAACCTAGACACGACCTGACTTGGGTCCAACTTGAATGATCTATTTGACTTAGATCTGACCCAATATTGTTTATGGTTGGGTTGGCTCTGACCCATAAGATTTTCGTTTTCATTTTGGTCCTGGAAATTTTTTTACCTCAACCTACGTGAGTCTAAACCAAATCATATGGATTAGACCAAATTAATAAGTCTAATCATAGATCGTACGGTTAAAAACTTAAAATAAATTTAAATTATTATAAGACATAAATGAGTAACTAAATTAAATTATTATATTTTTATTATAAAAGGTGTCTTAATTCAATTTTCCACTCATAGTACATTAGTTTATGGTTTATATTCACAGAACAAATCTCTTTACATTTCTGGTTTCAGATATTTAAGAGGGGTATAGAATAGAAACTGTATATATTTATAAGGCTAAGATTACACTATGCATTTAAATAAAAAATAAAACTCAAAACATATAAAATAATTAAACATGTTTACTTTAGAAGATACAAGTAGTTTAAGAAGAGATTAAGTTTGAGAAAAACATAAGCTAAATTGAGAAAAAATAAATTTCATAACATTTAATAAATAAATCTGGATTTAAAACATCTTGGCACAATAATTATGAATAAAAGAAATTGTCTTAGGAATCTAAAAATATCAACGATTATTGAATCTTTTAATAAGATATACGGGGAAGATTCAATATTAATGAATCAATTTATATAAGAGATTATGACACTAGTTAGTTCTAATCCAAAAAATTTTATATTTTGTTTAATTTATTTTTTATATTTTATTTAATTTTGTCATTTATAATGAACGTGAAATTAACTCACACTTAAATGTGAATATTTTTTATATTTGTGAGTGTCTTTCTCTTAAATGTGAATATTTTCTACAATTTATATGTCTTTCGATAAGACGAATCATCGATTTTTTCATACTTTTATTGAATCTTTTGATATAATAAATTGACAAAATTCAATACCTACAATCATGAATCAATTTATATAGAGATTATAATATTTCCTCGAACCTTAAAATAATAAATTTGTAAGTATTTTTCTTTACTTTGACTTTCATACTTAATGTAAAACTCAAAATCATAATTAGATATTTAGGAATAATTCATATCATTTTATTTTTCTTTATTCAAGATTCTTCCTTCTCTCTCAATTTTCTCTTAAGTTTTTGTTAATTGGTACTTATTTTCATTAGTTACCTTAAGAAAAGATATCAAGCTTATAGTGTAAAGTGAAATATTATTTGTATTATAAAATACATAAAAATAAATTTTATATCTCTGTATTTAGTATAAAATCAAATAATTTTATTAATATAAACTAATTATTACTTGTTTGAATCATATATTTATTGTGTTACAAGTCCTGGTTGAATAATACTATTTTTTGTAAGAGTTTATAATGCTTTCATCATGCATGTACTTAAAATACTAATTTTGTGCTGAAAAGTCATACCATTTTCATCCTTAGTATGTATCCATGTGCAATAATTGAATGTTGCACTCATGTGCATAAATTTCTTCATTAGTTTTTGTCGACTCTTTTTCTTTTGTGTGTGATTATATATGTCGACCTTAGTCATGTGTAATGTAATTAATTCATTAGAAAAATAAATAACATTATATTTTAATTTTTTTCATAATTATATTTAATTTACAATCTGATCCGTTGAACCAGTGGAATTCGTCGACATTATCAGTGTATTTGCAGATGCTGTTTTAGAAAACAAAGTTACTAACTAAAAAAATAATTTTATCTAATTTTTATAATTTTAATTTAATAGATGCATAACGGAAAATGTTAGTTGATTTATGAACGGAATTCATTTAAAACGTGACCTATGTATGTAGAACTTTAAACAGATTGATCTAGTTTATTTATTCATCCTTAATCTTGAGAAAGAGACCAAAACACTTTCCATGTTCTAAAATTTAAGTTTTTAATTGACATAGAAAAAAAATTGATTGAAAAAAAAAATGTATCACTAAATTTTTTTATTCTAGATAATCCAAAATGCATTTTATCAAACTTGATTGGGTTATTTCTTTTTCTTTTTTCATTGCTGATCCAAATTCTTTGCCAATTCTATGATTTTAATTTGTTGTGACATAAAATAAAATGAAAAAAACAAGTTCAATTATATTAAATATAGTTAAATATGTTTTTGTTCTTCTAACGATAAAAATTGAAATTTTGAATCAATTTAGTCTCCATTTATAGAAATTATTAAATTTAGTCATTTTAATCAAATTTTGTTAAATTTGTTTGACGTTTCATATGCATCTCTCAATTAACACTGAAGCAAGAATGTATTAAATCGTGTAGACAACTCAAATGCTATAATAAAATATGTATGAAAAGTCAAATAAACTTAACAAAAGTTAGTTAAAAAAACTAAATTTATCCATTTATGAAGTTGAAAGATTAAATTTGACCAATGTTTGAAACATAAACTAATTATGAATTAAAAATCAAGGGATAAAAACATATTTAACCCTATTAAATAAATTTAAATTTAACTTTTCATTACTTTAGTGTGTTTTAAATAAATGAATGATATATACTATTAAATAAAGATAAATTAAAATTATTGTATTTGGAAGAACTTTTATTTTTTCTATTAGAAGTTAAAAAAAAAAATTCCTTCTACATTATAAGAATTATAATATCATATCTTAATTTATTTTTTATGAATTTTATTGTACTATATTATTTTAAAGAGTTTATTGTAATTTTTTGTTTTAACACAATATTATTAAAAAGTATTTACTTTAATAATTTTTTTATAATTCTTTTCGGAAAAGAGTTTCTTATAAAATAAAAAATGACATTTTATTTTTATTTTTCGAACACGGTTAGTTATAATTAATTATTAATAATTTCTACCACAATTTAAGTAGATATAAATTATTTAAGCAAAACTAACAATTTTAATTGGTTTGCAATGCAAAACTTTTATACCGCCCCGCATACTATTAAACTTTTGCTCTTTTAAAACAAATATTAAATTGTTTTTTATAGTTTTATAAAGATGAAACTTATAACATGTACAAATATTCTTATCAAATAATAAAATGCTTACTGAAAAATAGTTAATCAACTTGTTAATCATACTTTTCCTTGGTTGCGTTATTTAATTTATATGAAACTTTTAAGTGAACTAATAGTCATCCATTTCAAATAATCTATCATTTAAAGTGAGTATGCAATTACAATAATATTAGTTGTATTAATTAATTATATAAGAAATTTATCTTTTTAACTAAAATGAAATTTTAAACTATTTCAAAGAAAACAAAAAGCGACGCTGAAAATTTATACTTGATTGAAATTTTATAACGTTTTCAAAATTATGAAAATATACACAATTTTTTCAAGAAAATTAATTTCTATTCCCTTTGAAATCAGTGTGACTTGCTTGTAACATCTTTTGACTTTATTATTTTTCTTTTTTGTTTATTTGATATTTTAGTTTCTATATTTATTATTTCTTTACTAGTGTTTATGGGCTATTGGGTATCTTTAATTAAGCGCAAAACTTAGTGAAATGTAGTCTCATCAACCCTGGGACACTTTCTTTCTGCACTTCTATAAGTTTCTTCCTGCACTTCCATATAAGAAACATTCCATTATGTCCTTTTTATATTGTTAAATCTGAAAATAAAAAATGACTTTTTAAATTATAAAATTGAAAATTATTTTATATGGGAATGCAACAACATATCTAATGATGATAAAGTAGATTCTTAGACATATACACACCAATTAATTAGCCAATGTTTAGATAGTAAACTAAATCATACAAAAAGCATCATTATCAGCACTGAAATAACTGAGCATAGGCAAAATTGTAGTTGATGTTCATGGGTTATGGTCGTAGAGAGATCGTGGTTCCATATGATTATATGACATTAGTCTTATATATAATGTCTTTGACACCATTTTAATTCCAAAACGTTAAAGGCAAAGGTGTTATGTGTCTTTATTCTTATATAGTTGGTTATATAACATTAGTCTTACACATATAAGACATCTGACACCACTTTAACCCAAAATCTTAAAGTAACGGTGTTATGAATTTTTATTCTTATATACTGTTTAAATTTTTATATTATATCCGATGTGAAACTTTTGACTCACTTGTACTATTTCCAACAGACGAAGATTGCAATTTTTCAAAACATATTTGTTTGTACTCCTGCATGAATGTTAAGTGCAGTCGTGAAAAAACATTAATCTTATTCTCATAACAGTAGGGTAGAAAAAATGTCTTATTAAATGGAAAACCACATAACATTCCCATGCAGAACTTAAGCATAAACAACACAATTATGCAGAGACAAGGAAGCATAATTATTCGGCATTAAACAGAAATTAAACAACACATGAACACCCCTTAAATAGAGATGCTGTTGGGAATTCCTCTGAAAGTGAGACCTTCATCTTCACAAGTAGGAAGAAGCAGAGTGTAAGGCATCTGAACTGGTCCATTACGGTTTCTAAGACTTGAATCTTTGTTCCTCTCCATGATTTTATCTTCAATCACCTTCAGCTTTTGTCCAAACTTTTTAAAAGCTTGAAGTGCTTTTATGTCATCAGTCCAATTTGGATTGTCCCTCTGTCCAAGATAGACCTCATCAGAAGCATGCCTTGACAATATCTCTATCACTGAAAGGTCCACAAGGGCCTCAACCTTCCCTGTAACTGTTCTCAAATAAGCCTTTTGATAATTGCTGCTCAACTCATCATAATCTTTGGTTCCTGGTTCAGGCAGCAATCTTCTGGTTATAGTTGGACGGTTCAGGATGAATCCTCCATAAGGGTACTGTCCAAAATTCACAGCTGCATGAAGAGCTGAAGCAATCCATATAATAATGGAGCAAGTGTGAATCAAATCTTGAGGAGTGTTCAACTTTGGCCACCATGCCTTATCTTTCAAGTCACCATGACCTTTCTCAACAGCTTCCTTCCACCAAGCTTGGAGTTCAGTGTCTTTCTTAACTGCATCGTTTGTGGGATAGTACAAGGAGACATACTCTTTAACCCAAGTTTGGATAGTGTCCCATATTTCTAGTCCATCAACAGCATAAGGGTAGTCCTCTATCACAAGACGAAGGCCATGAGGAGCAGAAGGATCTTCAGTAGCCAATCCTCTGAATCAAGGATGAATAATACAAAGGACTAGGTATCAAACAAGTGAAAATTTTAACTTGAAAACTTTATAGCAAATTATTGATCTTTATGTGTGTAAACATTACCTCTTGATAAGATCTGCTGGAAGGGCTTGATCAGTGAAAACCCAGTTCTTGTAAACTGCTGAAGACATCTCCACAGCAAATTCGCCAGGCAAAAATGATCGCTCAATAACGCCACCTGCGTTGATGAGTGATTGTCTTGCAAGTCCATTGATGTTCATAGTGTCACGATAATGAGGCAACAAGAGTTTATAAATAGGGTGGAGCACACTCAAATGTCTGTTTGTTGCTATCACAAATGGCTCCATCACAGCATGAGTATTCAACCTGAGATCATGAACAAATAAAAAATCACTTCACAGATTCAGAATAGATAAGTTTGTCTGTGATGAAAGTGGTAGAATAGAATTTTCAATACCAATGGCTCATGAGTTGATGGTAGCAGGAGTCATTTACAACAACATAAGCCTTTGCAAGTAGCCAGATTGTGTTTTCAGCACCTTGTTCTGCAGGCAAGATGACTCTACTATTGGCACCATTTCCCCCAGGATTTGGCAAACTTAATTCAATGGCCAGTGGCTTCAATGTGCCGTCATCTTTCAGGAAAAGTATAGTTCTTGTGGCATAACACTTTGCAGTGGGAAGGTCATTGATCCTTTCTAAATATGGTATGAATGCATCATGATGATCCAATATGAACAATCTGTTACCCAGTGCCTGTTGCACAAACATAATCACAATCATTTAGTGTCACGATTAATTTGGTATTGATGTGTCATTTTGTTATGATATTGGTATCACTTACCTGTTCCACAGTGAGTCCACCAAGGTTGATCTCCAAGTGTTCTTTAGTTATTGTACTAGTTTGATCACCATACCTTGTAACATCTAAGTTGCTTTTTGGAGGGAACTCCTTCCATTTGTTCATAACATCAACAATGATTCAATGAATATATAATCCAACACACACACACCAAATTTGTTCTTAGTTACTAAACAAACAACAAAGCACTGCTTACTTGAAGGCGTTGAATTAGGCAAGGATTTACACCAGCCAACATCTCTCTTCCAAATTCTTCATCAGTCATCCATGCAGACTTGCTCACTGCTCCAAATCGTTAACACAGAAACATTGAACACAACAGAGAGAAAAAAAATGTGAAGTATTAATTATCATGGACTCAGAATTGATTTTACTTGAGCAATCAAATAAGCCTATACACAATACCTCTGATGACATGAGGTGGTGGAAACTTGAGAACTTGTTCACCATCAGTGCGGAAGATTTCCTTAAGCACTGGTATGGGGCTAATTTTGCTGATTACATCTGTGGGGAGATAAACTCCACCTTCAAAGAGTCCACGCACGTCTTCAAATGTATCAAACTCATTGTTGAAACCGAATGCTTTTTGAAATGTAGGTAGCACGTTTTGAGTTAAGGCCTTTATTGAATATGTAAGGAAATCTGATGACTTCAAATGACCAAAGTTTTCATCTCTTGGAATGTAGGTGTCATTGGTTGGTATCTCACAGTTACGATCTATTGAAAGTTAAACAACACTGAAATTAGTGCAGAACCATCAAGAACACCGATCAGACTCATCATCACACTTTCAAAACAAAATGAGTTTCTATGTCATAATGCATAATAACATCTCTATGTTACCAAAAACATATGAAACATTTGGATTAAGCACTAACAAGAATCTCATTGCATGTGTTGGAAACTGGAATTGATTACTTAAAATAGAAAATAGAATCCTAACCTGTCCTTGTTGATTTTCTACCAGTTCTTCCCCTGCGAGGGTATGGAAAATCGCTAGACCCTCCAAGAACAGGACGAGCTAGACTCTTGTTCTTGTCTGGGTTGCCCAAATCATTGTAAACATCATAGTCATAGATTCTGTCATATTCCTTGCGCTCCCCTTTTCCATCTCCTCTAAGATTTTCCAACTCTTCTTTTCTGTACTTTACCAGTGAAGTTGGAGTTTCATTTGGAAGATATGTCTGAAACACATTCAACGATTTTTTTTTTTTTTCATTAACCCCAAAAGAAAAATGAGCTAGCTGAATTACGTGAAAGTCAAGGGAAAATTCTGAATTTCACACATTACTTGTTTTGGCAGGTAGAAAGTTATTACCTTGTTAACAAAGAAAATGCGATCCCTTTTGTAACATTTAGCATTGTAAACCCATGAGTTGCAAACAAAGTGAATGGTTCCATGATTTGGAATGTCTTCAAGAGTGAGACTGACAAGAAAAAACTCAGATTGCATAAAATTTTTGATGTAAAATGCTCCTGGAATTCCAAAACTCTCATCCCATTCAAAATAAACATTGAATGCATCTTGTCTATCTCCCAAGTTTGGTAACGAAGGAAGATGCTTCTCCAAAAAGGTTCGTTTTCCGATCTTTCCATTTCCAAGCCCTGCAAGAAGAATACAGATAAAGAACACTCAAAATTCAGTTTGTGATCACTAGTTTTTCATTTTACGCACTCATATTTGTTGGTATTAACTTTCTTTTAGTTGGTAATTTCAAAACTGAGTATTAACTATACTGCATATTTTACTTATCTGAGAAAAAATAAAAAATAAACATTAGCTTTTGAAGGTGTACTTTCAGTGTATTTTAATAGTTATGCACTTTGCAGTAGTTTAGTGGTTGTGTTAGGTTCCATAGTATTTACTGTTTATATTAACAATAATTATTGATTATACAGTATTCAAATTTGGTAGTTGTGCATAGCTGAAATTGGTTGTGCAATACATAATTATTTTTAGAGTTAAAAGCCAAATTTGCATAATATTGATTTTGTCTTATTCGTACACTATTCTGTATATTTTTACAATATTTGGATAGTTTGATTTGGCTTGATAATAAAATAAATCAATGATATATAATATAATTATTTAAGAAGGCTCCAATAAAAAACTGAATCATTTAACTTAATCTAGTAATTACACCGTAAAGTTAATATATTTGGATCAGGTAACTCTTTTACTTAAAATCAATCTGTGAAGTGAATGCTCTTACACTCTACACTAATATTTATATTAACATTAATATAAAGTGTTAATATATATATTAAATATTTTATGCTATTATATAACATATAATTAACCTAAATTTACTTTAATATTTACTTAAAGAGATTTTGTTCTTTTAATTTATTTTATAATACAATTAAAATGAATTGACTTGACTTATCTTTTTACATTAATATAATCAAAGTGTTTATATATTTTACTAAATAGTATTATAAACATAGTACTTAAAAATTCAGGTATCAATCTACACAATTGTACAAACAAATAAATTAAACATCTAAGTTATCATAATATTTTAAAAAGTCAAATTACCAACTTCATAACAAAAATAGTAAATAATTATAATAAAAAATTTATTTGAAAAATGGTAGAAAACTAATAAAAAATTGTTAATGGATTACTAATTATACTTCATTAAATATCTATGTTAAGTAAATTGGGTTCAATCGATCCATATTTAAGAAAATAATAATTTTTTTCGACCCAACTCAATAGAAACTTGTAATAAACTGAGTTAATTCTGACATTCAAATTCATTTTAATATTTCTACTATTATAATTTAATAACATCTTTTCAAGCTAATTTGTTATAAAAAGCTATGCACAAACAAATGCTTTTAAAATAATAAATATATATATATATATATATATATATATAAACTGAAATTATAACTAATGTCATAGAAGTTGTATCATTTAACTTCTTCAAAAGCTAAATTATTGGATTTTGTTTTTTATTTAAAGAAAAGTTGAGTTTATTTGATGATGGAAAAGAATTATGTTAAGTGTTTTGCATGTGATATGTTGAAAGAAGTAGAAAGATATATATATAGATAGAGAGAAAGAAACCATCAGTTTTGGTTGCACTGATCAACTGAATGGCAATGTTACGGCTGAAGATGGCAGTGGCACCATCAACTATTCCTCCAACTATGTCGGTGGCAGCACCAAAGATACCTCCGGCAGCACCAGCTATTCCACCTCTCGTACTTGACACAAATTCATTGAAATCAAACACATTCTTCGTCATCAACACCACAGTGCCCTTTATCTTGTGACCCCGGTTCAATATCCCAAACATTTTTACTGGCTATCTTCTCGAACTCAACACACACTCTTCTCAAACACAAAACAAGTTGCTTGCTTATGCCTCATGGCTTGTGCAGAGGAAGCTATTTATAGCCAAATGTATTCTCGGACTTCGGTGTAGATCTCATTTTATAAGTCAATTTTGTGAAGTTGTACTAGGATTAAATTTCACTTTCTAACATGTATCAAAATCATAATTAAAAGAAAAAGTTGATTCTAACGAGATTTCTGTTTTTTGGACATATAGTTTCATTCACTATCTTGGATTGCTATCGGACTATTTATTAATGTTTAATCTCTTAAAAAGATATATATACCTTAACGTAAATGAGATATGTTGAAAGTTTCACATCGATTAAAAATAAAATAATTTCAATATATAAATAAATATAACCTGACCTAACAGTCCAATTTTATAAAATTGAGTTAGATTTAAAGTCCATTGATCTTTCAAATCAATGCTACTTCACATATATATTCATGGAGGGAAATCACATTCGTGTACTCTACATTTATGAGTATATGGATTAAAAGCAAATGGAAACACACCAAAATTTATTAGTTAATTAATCTCCCTGACATGTGCAAGTGTTCCAACTCAATGCTATTTCACATATTAATTAACGATTCTACTAGTTAATTAATCTTCAATTAATATATAGTTTATATGAAGACAAAAATTACAGAAAAAGAAAGTGATTATTATATTTATCTCCCTAACATGTGCAGTTTTCTAAGTCAATGCTACTTCACCTATATATTCATGGAGGAACAAAGGGTAGATCACAAACGTGTACACTGCATTTATGAATACGGATTCAAAGCAAATGGAAACACACCAAAATCATATGAAAGGTAGATAAATATAATAATCACTTTCTTTTTCTGTATTTTTATCGTCATATAGCCTAATAATTCAAGATTAATTAACTAATAGAACCGTTATAATTATTTTAAAGGTACTAATTTTTACTCACTTTATATATAAAGAAAAAAACATTTATATGGATAATATATATAACGAGTTTTTACACTATAATTTATTTCATGCAGTAACTTTATTGACTTTTCCATTATATACCTTAAAATTCATATTTGTTATTATTTCTTATTATAAACTATTCATTTCTATCAGACCTTTTTTATATTCTTAATGTAGAGATTTCAAATCATACATAAAACATACATACAGAACAAGAAATAATGTATTAAAAACTTAGGTGAGAGGAAGAGAATTAAGTAATAAAATTATATCCAAACTTAAGTTACTTTAAATAGTTATAACATTTATATATATAAGACTTCAAATCAGAGGGCCAGATATTCAGTAAATATTTTAGGAGTGCCAAAATAAATATACATAACTTTTGGAGATACTACATACATAAAACATACTAAAATTAAAATAAACTATTTTTTTACATATTAATTTATATATATTAAAAAAATGGGGAAGGGAGGAACATTAAAAAGTTCGACCACTACTTCAAACATTAAATATCATATAGGGTCTTAACTCTCATTTAAGTTATTTTAGGAGTAATTATGTCAGAATTATCAATCTTAACTATTATATTAAAATGGAAAGCTAATACTATTAAAATCTAAATTAAAGACGATAAAAATTATATAAAATCATTACAAGAAATTAATGTTTAGTGTTGGCCAAAAGCCAAAACTAATTAGTTGATAATGTAGGATTTGTATAACAAATCCGGTAGATTCTAAAGTTATTGACGCTAAGTTGATTTTTGAAGGTCGATGTAATAATATGGGTTAAATCAATGTTAATTTATTATTAATTTTAAATTCATTTTTAATTAAATTAATTTAATGTAGACCAAGTTGACATTAATGATTTGTTTTATTTTAAAATTCATTTAATTTACTGTCGTCTTAATTAATACTAAATAAGTTATTTTTAATATTAGTTTAATTTATATCAATTTATCTTATAATAATTTAAAAACTAAAGTTTCTTGTACAATGCATCTATCTTCAACAAAAATAAAAGAAAAAAAAATTGTAATGGATGAGTATAGATAAAAGAGATAAGTGTGGGTAAAGGAAATGGACATGAAAAAAGTGAGTGTATATGAAGAAGATGAGTATAAAAGTAGATGATGAATGTGGCTTAAGATGATGAATTTGAGTAAACGAGATGAAACTGGACTAAAGAGATAAGCACAAGGAGATTTATATAGAAAAATAAAAGAGAATGTTTGTTTCATCTTTAATGGTTCTTTGGATTAAAATAATTAATCTCAATTTAATTAATGCTGCTTAAATAAATAATAAAACTAATGTTATATAGTTGGTGTTAACTTGAATAAATATAAATATTAAAATTAAATAAGATTAGGTTAAGTAGGTTAGCATCAACCTTAATTATTTCGATTAGCATAGATTAATAATGCAAATAATTTATTTATGAATAAAGTTAGAAATAGTTGGTGTTAGATTACTCTCATCTAAGTTTATATTATGTTATTAGTATCAACCATATGTATTTTTAAGAAGATTATTAGATTAAGTGGTAAGTTTACATATTTACCCTTATGGTTAAAATTATTAGAAAATGAAATATATTTAGTTAAAATTAAATTAAAATAAAATCAAGACGGTTTTTTATAAAAAAATGAATAGGTCTAATTAATTTTAAATAAAATGAGATTGATTAAAAAATATTTTAATTAAATATTGAATTATAACAAAATTTATATTATTATTAATTAATTACTTTTATCATTGTAACTTTTATTAGTATTTTATTTAAATATTGTATATATTATTTTCTCCATTAATATTATTTTTAAGTATTCCATACTTTATTATTATAAATAAAGAATTGTAAATTTTAGGAAAAAGAAAAAAATTGGTAATTACATTTTTATCCTCTCAAGTTACCATACTCTGTAGGAGATACTGATCTTAGGAGAGATAGAATTTCACATCTCTCCCTCATATTCTCTATCATTTACTCACAAATTCTTTGAGAAAAATAAACATATCATCTCCATTTATTCTCCCACAAAAAACAGTAAATACCCTAAAAGATAAAAGGACTAAATGATTTTTTTAAAATCAACTAAGCCAACATAGATTTGACACAAAAAATAGTTTTATTTGTTAAAATAATCTGACTCTACTATTGTAATTATCGTTTACTTAACTTAAATATATGTTTCGCATAATGTCAAATTAATTTTCAAAATAACTTTACAGTTTTTTTTTTACTTTTAATGTAATATTTTGTAACATCTTATTTAACAATGTATTATTCATTAAAACAGTAGAGAACAATACATAGATATTCTGTTACAGTTATCCCAAATGATATTAAAATCATTTTTTTTAAATAGATATCTTTTTTATACCATTGTAAGACAATTTACAATTTAGTGATATTATAAATTTTATGATAATTTTAAATCATATCGTTTAAAACTTTTTACTTTAAAATTTAATTTTAAAAGTTATAATTCTTATTCGACTTTTATTCAAAGTATGATGTTAAATAAAATAAGAATGAATGAAATTAATTTACTAAATTGTAAAGAATGTAAAGGTCATTATTTATTAAAATATAAGAAAAATAAATGTATATTTAAAAACTAGAGAATATGGATATTATTTTATTGATAATATAAAGAAAGTGAATATTTAATTTAAAACTGATAAATGTATTAGTATGATTTAGTTTAATATTAGAGAAAGTAAATATATTTTCCATAAAATAAAAATAATTTAGTATGTTTAAATTAATAATTTTTATACTCCAAAATGTATTATAGTAAAATGTATTTTTTGTTGTATACACTTTGAACATATTATAAAAAAAACACAATTATTTTAGTAAAAAAAGGCTCCAAAATGTATTTTTTGTTGTTATTGATTTTCCTTTATTATTTTTTGTTTGGTAGATATGCTTCCAAAGATAAGGTGTGTGTGAACAAGTAGGTTTTTTCAGCACCAATAAATATTGCTCAGTGATTGAAATATGGTTGTTGCGTGAGGCAATTCCCACGGGTAACACGAGTTTGCATAATTTAAACGTCACTTTTGTCAAAACAAAGATAAAATTTATGCGTCATAAATAATAAGGTGCGAAGAACGAACCTACCACACGATTTTATTTTTATTTACAGAGTTGTGATTATAATTTAACAAATAAAAAAATCAAACACTAATTTATCTCTCAAACAAACATTTTCACTATAAACATATTAATAAAAAATACTTTTTAAGAAATATATCGTTTATCAATCAATAAATAAAAATATTAAAGTGTAAGTTTATTTATTAAACACTTACAAATTGGAAAAAGTTATAAAAAAAAAGTCTAAAAAGTTATGAAGAAAAAACTAAGATGACAATGAAGTTCAGTTTGGCCCGTTTAGACTCGGCTCGCATAAGGCTCGTACATTACGGGCGGGCCAGTTCACCCGCACAATTTATGCAAGCTGTAATTACGGGCTCGCCTCGCACATCACTTGATTTACAGTTTCGCGGGCTGGTCCATTTTTTTTTTTAATTCTTATGATAAAACTTTCAATGTTTAAAAATTGAAAAACTTTAAGAAGTTCACAAAATTAAATAAAGACTTTGGAGAGTTGGATGATAAACTGATAATTCAACATTTACATCATATTCATATTCATACTATGACATACATAATGTATTCTTTAAATTTTAGCACATTAAAAAATATATAATACTTGTCATTTCCAGTTATACAAGAATTTAGAACGTTAATACGTTAATACAAGAGTCCATCAAAAAGTAATTAATATACACAAGTGCAAGTTTTTTTATGCGGACTAACCCGCGCGAGCTTCGAACTTATGCGAGCCAGACTACTATGGGCCTGCGAGTTCACTATCCTGATCCATCCCGTATTTTTTTCGCTGATCTGCGAGCCGACCTAACGAACCAGGCCTATATTGTCATTTCTAGAAAAAACTAACTTAAAACTTATTTGATATCTCTCTTCTATTGAAAAACTAAAAACAAAAAACACATTAACAAAGCTAGAAGCCAACCCATTTTCCATGAATTAGTTTCCCTTTTCACTGAACATCATCATCATTAATTTGTTTGATGACAAATTGGTTTCAGAAATAATGTATTGAGAGTGTGAACTTACATGTGTGCATGATGACCAGTAACAAATTCAAACAACATGTGCGAAGGGACAAATAACACGTGCCTAGAGACAAACAACAAAGCAATTGTACCACACTAAATTTAAATACGATACGACATAAAGTTACTACCAATAAATTAAAACTGAACTTTTATTATAATAAAACATGGTTTTATATATAAAATCAAATTTATATAGTATTGAGGAGAGATTCAATTATAATGTACATGTGTTTATGAATTTTTATTCATATATTGTGTTCAAATGTTAAGAATATAGACTTTGATTATTTTATAACGGATATAATTTTAAAAATATTATCACATTAAGATTTTGTTTTTCTTAAAGTTATGTAATTATTGTGTAAGTCATGTCGTTCATATTTTATTAAATAAGAAAATTATTTTTGTGTGTTAAAAAATAAAAAAGTGTTTAAATAAAAAATACTAAAATAATTATAAAAAATGCATTTACTTTAATGAAATGGTACGAAATTAAATTCACTAAATTTGGTACAGATTTACGTTTTCAATGTTAATTTTTTATTTATTTTCTATATGCAAGTGATCAGCATTGCCAATTTAATTTTAACAACAAAATATAGTCCTTTAAAAAAAATATAAACTACCATAATGTTATTTCATATTACAAATTTGACGTTGTGAAACCAAAATCTCAGCACAATATATAAATAAGTTTTTTTAATAAATAATGTTGACCTATATTTGTTTTCTAATTTTTTAAAATAAGTTTATTATAAAAGGAAAAGGCAAAAATAATAATGAATTATTACTACCTACAGTAGTTATAGTAGGTTGTATACCATTTAATTTTGTTACAGGTGTGAAAGATAAGACTCACAGTGACAATGTGGTCGGTGCCCCCGGAAAAATCCAATATATTAGATATTTTACATGATTGACTTGGGCTATGGATTTGGTATTATTAGTTATAGTTTTAATTTGTCGTGTTTAAATAAAAATTATAATAAAGAAAATATAATATTATTAATAATTTAATTAAAGAAAAATATTAATTATATTCAAAATTATACTGTATAACAATAATTTTTTCTTCTTTCTTACTCTCACTTATGAGTGAGAATATATACATATATTCTATATCGATATTTATCAATAATCAGTTAGTCAGGAATATACGTTAATATTCATTTATAAACTAAATTTTTTGTCGTTGATAAAAATATTTATTAGTAATAGATTTATCATTAATATATATTAATAAAATGTATTAATAATTTATAATGTTTATTTTGATGAATATTTTTATCAATAAATTTTATCAATAAAATAGATGTTAAAGTTATTATTTGAGTCTTGACCATATTATAAAAAATATTTTGATAAATCTGTTAATCATAACATTATTTTTAGAGTTCGATGATAATTTTATCTAAAATTTTTGAAAATTTATCTATAGATTTGTCAGTAATTAACTTTTTTAAAATATATTAATAAATTTGTTGATTATTGTATTTTTTAAAAATTTATTGACAATTTTATTAATTAAATGTATATTAATTTTTTCATCAAATGACAAAATATTTATTATCAATTAATTGAAAATACAAATGAAAAAAATAATAATAAAAAAATAGAGGAAGGAAGCAGTGGAAAACTTGCTCGATATTTATGGGGTGCCAAAATATACTTAAAATTTATATATTTAATTATGGATCCGTAAGATTATTTGACTTAGTAATAATTGAATCAATACTAAAATTTTTAGTTATATATTTTTTTTAATGTAAATAATCATATCGTCAGCAAAAAATTCATCTTCCGTTTTATGTTGCAGTCTTATTTTGATAATTTTTATTGTAGAAGATTATCTTTTTTGATATAGTTGTAGAAACAAGAAGAGTTAAAATAAGACGAGACAGATTAAAAAATCAATCTAGTAGATGTAATTGACTTCCTATTTTTGTCAAAGATTGATTTTTTCTATTTTCTTCCTCACAGTAGCTTCCATCTTATCACTTTTAAATAATTAATTTATTCTTTTATTTCTTCGTCAATATACTTATGTTTTAAAAAAATACTAAAAGATAATTTATCATAATCTAAATAAAAATTGTGATATGTAATTAATAAAAGAAAAATATATGATAATCAAGTCACAATTAAAAACCAGTAATTAAAAAGCACTTAGTGCATTGCTTTTTCTTTGATATTTATAAAATGAATATATGAAATGCTCGTGAGATAAAAAATAATATTAATTATTAAACTAATATTTCACTATCAATTGAGAAAAAAAGAATTACTTTTCTTTTCAATAATAGAAGAAAGCATACAAAAATGAGAGCACAAAATAATGAATTTGTGTTCAACTTTCTTTTTTTCTTCATAAACAAAAGAAAACAAAACAAGTAAAAGTCTAAAGTGGATATAATATGTGAGAAACTCAAAAAACAGTGAGAGAAAAAATAAAAAATATCTTAATAAATTTATTTATTTTTTATTAAATTTAATTTTATACTTTATTATTTATTTGCATTAAATGTTATATTTTATAAAATAAATAAAAAAATACCTATTTTAATTCTTATCAATTTCCAATATATACTTTTATTATTTAAAAAATTTCAAAACATTAAATTTCTTATACATAATTTAAAAAATTAAAAACAATTTTTTTTTTCATATAACATAAATATAAAAAAGTAAAAAAGGCCACGGCCCTTGTCCCTTCCTCGGTCCGCCTCTGGAAGGAAGGAAAAGAAGAAAATAAAATAAAATAAAAAGTTTAAAAAGTTACAGAAAAAAAAATTAATACACAATAGTCATCTTTTAAAACCGGCTAAAACTAATTTAACATAAACAAGAGTATTTTTTAAAAGATAAAATACCATTAAGTAAAAAAATATGAAAAATAAAAATAATCATAAACTTAAATTTAAATATTTAATTACTAATTAAATTAATAACTTATTAAAATATTTGTTGTATTAAAAGATGTTATTAGCTTACCTTTTTATGGAGAAAAAAAAGAGACAATAAAAATAACTGAAAATATAATACAAAATGGGCGAAAAAAAAAAAGAAAAAATATGTTACGCGATTTAATAAATTTCAAAAGAGAAAAAGGATGACTTTTCCCCTTGTTTTCTAATAAATAAAATAAAGAAAGAGACAAAACATAGCATTTTAAGTCATTCGTTATTATATATTATGATCTATGTGTTTTTTGGAATACATATCAATTTAAGTTATGGAATCTATTTTAAATTGGCTAAATTTTTTATAACTATACGTTTTTAAATAAATATAATTTTAAACAGTATGCATATATGGTTACACTAAAACAAATAATTTTTATTGTAAAAAGTATGATTAATGTGTCTGGATTGATTTATGTGTTGATCTTCACAGCTTTCTTGTGATAAAGGTGTCACCTGCCGTCACAGTTGATCTTTATTAATGCGTCGGATTCACATGATAAAAATGGTTATACCGTAACACGGATCATAAATTTTATTTTTTATAATATATATATATATATATATATATATATATATATATATATATATAATTATAT
>Ga0209589_1006299_pt1 | contig 19721 bp, 6 predicted proteins | sample CowpeawhiteBW_FD_187525 | JGI IMG/M metagenome (GOLD analysis project Ga0209589, IMG submission 187525) | Root nodule microbial communities of legume samples collected from California USA - Cow pea white BW (SPAdes) (version 2) | ecosystem: Host-associated > Plants > Roots > Nodule | place: USA... | reverse complement strand
TATTTTATTATCACTTCCCATAATAATAACCAATAAGTCTTTATATTTTATTAAATCACAATTGGGCCCATCATAATATTTCAAATGAGTCACTAATAGAATTAATTCGTCAATTAATTCTAACATAATTTTCACGATAAATAAGGTAAGGGGAGGAGACATCTATCATTTTATCTTTTTACTTTGATTATTCTTTTATCTGTTTATAATTACTTTTATCTTTATATTTACCTTAAGTGAGGTGTCCCTAACCTCATTCTAATTTATATTTAGTTCTCGTTCCTATTTATTTATTTATATTCATCTCTAGTTGTGCACTGGTCCTATTTATTCAATTTATATTTACTCTCATTTACTTATTTATATTTATCTCTAGTTACGTACTGGTCCTTTTATTTATTTATATTTATTTTAATTATTCATTGATCCTATTTATTTATTTATATAATTATATGATTTAATATTGAAATAAAATTTATGATAAATAAAGATTTGATTATTGTAATTGGAGGTATGACCTTGGGGATTTAAACGAGTTAGTATTACTCAAGATGAGATGTTCTTGAGTTACTTTGTTGGCCATGAGCTCATTTATCCTGACTAGTTACTACAAAATTAATCAATATCTTTATAAAAGTATAATAAAAATCCAGTTTTATGGATTTGGGAGAATTTTCATTTCATTTTATTTTATTATGATATGTTTTTTTTTTGTGATATTTGTCTCACCTACCTATTTTATGATTGTGTGTGAAAAACAAAATTTTATAACATTATCATAGATGACTACTCCAAACATGCCTAATCCCTTCTTCGCCGACATTGTAGCTGTTTTCCCTGGGAATGCATGGCAAACCAATGCAGTAAATAATTCTGTAACATGTCAGGGAACGAGAAACTCTACCATTATTTTTTTCTTTGCTCCGAATGCGCCGATTGTCATCGAAGGACAAATCAGAGTTACCTTTTATTTACCCCCAACAGTCCAAGTGAACCCTATTCATAACCTTTTCCCTCCACCTATTTGAAAGGCAGTATATGAGGGAAAAACTATAAATAAATAATACTTTTTCCCCTTGTAGTATAGGAAATATAATATGTTCTAAACGGTGTAAATATAAGATGCATATAATACTGTAAATATATATGTGAATATTTTATGTATAATTTTGCCTTTAAATTTTATAAGTATATTATAGGAAATAATAATAATAATTAGAAAAAGAAAAAAAAATTGTCGTCACAGTATTAGGAAGAGATTTTTGGAAGACTTTATCACTTGGATTACAGGCTTCAACTTCTAAGTGTTCAACCATTTCTTTAGAATATATACTAAAATTGAGAACAAAATTGTCTATTGATGAGATGGAAAGGAAGTCAGAAGTATAACTAGCAACCTTCCTATGAACCTAGAAGTACTCGAGATCATTAATGAGTGGGATTTTTGCCTTTTTCCCCTTCTTAGGAGGTTTTTCAGGGACTTTGGAAGATTTTCCAACTTTACATTTTCCTGTCCCACTCTAGTTAGAAAGGACAGCAGAAAGATGAGATATAGATTCATCTATAGAACCTTCTTAAAGAATGGAGTCAATGCGACTCAAAGATGCATAATCTCTTATGGCAATGGCCTCTAGGTTAACCAAGGGACGCTACTCATCATAGGAATGAAAAATAGAACAGGAAGACATGAGACTGTACCTAAAAGTAGGGAAGCGAATGGAGAAGGAAGAAAAACTTCAAATGAACGTGAGGAAGAATGCAATGGATAACTTCAATGCAAAGGAGAAATGCAAATGAAGTAGTTGAAATGATAAAAGAAAAATATAAGGCAGGATAATAGAACGTTTGAGGGAGGGGGAGGAAAGTCACTTCATAAATGGCGGCAAGGGGAGTCTAAGCATTTTGTCTTCTCGAAATTCAAAAACTTCCAATCATAGTGTGTCGCATGTCAAAAAAGTAAGTGAGAAGACGTTTGTTAGAAACCCTAAAAAAGTTATCACAGTTATAAAAACCCCTTATTGATGAGGACAAAGACATTAAATACTTTTAAAGGATCGATCATGTGTCCAATAAAATATTGGGTCAATCTAGTGCTCAACCATGTGCCAACAACAACATATAAACGCGTTCATTTAATAAAAACAATATATAAACTGAGTACACACAAATATTCGCACACAATATCTCTTAATGATTTGAACATCAAAAGTCTTTACATGTGAAGTTTTTGTAATGATTTGAAGCTCAATCATACGTCAACAATCATGTTATCATGTTAGTTCATCTCGAAGATTATTCCACTAAATCCAATAAAAACACTTTTATATCATGACAACAAAATTATATTTTAAAAAGTACATATCATAATTATGAAGTTGAAAACTCCATATTCAACTATTGAGAAAAATGCACATGTAATGTTAATTTAGGACCACTTAAAATTGATCAAAAAATAGTTTATTAATTGTATTTAAGGTTGTCATTCATACACGTGAAAAATAATGTAAATATCTACTTATTATCCATCAATCTAATATACAATTAAGTAAACGGAGAAGTAGTGTCGATAATCGATTCAAAGATTTTGAAAATGACAAAAATGCAGAAAATTCGAGTTAAAAATAAAAGTTCACCTATTTCTTCAATGTATTTTAACATTGAAGAAATTCTTCTTCAATAATAAAGAAGGAAAACAGTGAAAGAAAAAGATGAAGAAACATCATGTCATATACTACTATGTTTTTTGTGATTTTTAAGCATACCCTATTTTTCGATCTTCATTTTTAAGAGCAAAAAGTAAAATAATAATATAAAATATATATAAATTATAAATAATTAAATAAAATCAATATATGACCAATCTGATTTAAGGTAACCCTGTCACTGTCCTTTGTTCTTACAACCCCAATACAGACAGAGAAACTACTGGCGCATGTTAGAACCATCGCTGACCTGCCACGACCACCCCTGTTATCGTGCGCTGTCTCTCTCTTCCATGAGGAGCCATTGCTTCCATGGGAAACAAATCGCTGAAGCGGAGACTCCGTGAGTCGCAGAACCCTCCCATGGCCGCCGCGGTTCCTTCGCGGCGCAAGCCTCGGTCCTACGTCGCACGCTCCGTGCTTCTCTCCGCTCTCCTCATTGTCTCCGTCATCGCTCTCTTGGTCCTTTCGTCGAACAATTGGCGCGCGTTCCAAAGCGGGCCTTCCTATGAAACGGTCACTGTCGTCAACGTGTTCCCTCATGATCCAGAGGCCTTCACTCAGGTAAACCTTTTTCTTTCGTTGTTTGAGTTTGTTTACAATTTGATGACTTGTGTGTTTGTCTACACAGATTAGTTCTTTGATAGATGAACTTGATACTCTAATCTGATGACTTTGGTTTTGGTGCATTTTCTGTGTAAAAATTGGTGTACTGTTTAATTAATTAGAACTTACGATCAAGGTTTTGAAAACAGTCCGCTACTGTTAGGATTGAATTGCAATGCATGGGACTTGAGTTCCACATTGGAAATTTAAGATTCTGGTGTGGGGTTTATTAGGCCTTCGGTTCTCCGACTACAACAACTACTTGTACCGGACTTGAATGCATTTGTCTGTAATACTTGGCAATATCAAGAAATGTGGGTGGCTAAACCTTGCTTTATATATATATATATATATATATATATATATATATACACTGCACAGTTACATAAGTCAACAATTTTGGATGACCGTGTAAAGATCATACTGTGTTTTCTTCTGTAGTTTTATTTTCAAGTAGTTATTTCTCAGACAGCTAGCTCATTTGGAGAGTGAATGCATTGAGAAATCTAGGAATTTTAGTTGGGAAAAGTAAGAGATTTGTTGGAAATAATTAGCCCTTGGTTAAATATCTTATTATTCAAACCATGTATTTATTCTGTGAAGAATGTTTACAGAAAAGAAGCTGTCACAAGGACTCTTGAAGGGATATTTTAACATAAGGTCCTTAAAGGTATACTTTTAAGTATAGTGGATTTTAGTTAATTTCAAAGAAACTGTTGGCTTCCGCACGAAACGAAGATAAGAAATGATATAAAAGAAAGACTGAATTTAATGTTGGACAAGAACTTTCTTGGATGCTCTAGCATATGGAGCACATTGTCTTCCTTGTAAAAACGAATATTGAGCCTTATGCTAAGGAGACATTTTGTGAAATTATTAGTTGAAGTGCACATTGCTTTGTTAATGAAATGCAAGATGTTGATTTGAGTATTATTTGTTTTGTCACTCAAAAATGGCTGTCTCATGTTATGATTTCAGGGCCTTGTTTACGATGGAAATGACACCTTATTTGAGTCAACTGGTCTTTATGGGAGGGTAATATTACTCATCTTTCCCTACATTTTCTTTTTCTTTCTCTCTGTTTTCTTAAATGACCTTTTCTAGTTAGATTTTTGCCTCACTCTTTTCCTTTTTACATTTTCAGTGGGATAAGAAATTCTGTATTTTTTTATTGTAAATCTCTCACCAGCCATCATTTACCTCAATTCACTCAAAAAATGGTTATATAATTTATTTGAGGGTTAATCTTAGGGCACTGCTGTAGGTTGCTACCTTGTGACCTGGTGGTAATGGGTTTCCGCAAAATAAACTTCTTGGTGTTGGGTGACTTCGCACATCTGGTCCTCCCCATACCCAGCAATGATAGGAGACTTGTGCTCTGGGACACCCTTTAATGATCATAGGATTTGGTTTGGAATGGATAATATTATTGTAAAATTGAGCGACTGACCTTTCTGTGTGTATATTAGTTAGGTTAGTGAACTAGAGCAGAGTCTCTATGTTGCCTTTTTTATTTACTCATCTGTCTTCAGATACTGATAAAATAATAAGGACTCTTTACTCTGGATGTTTGCTCATGCGAGTCTTATTTTTGGTTACTCATTCTCCTGGTAGTGTAAACACATATTTGATATTTCTCATTTATAAACCATCTGGAAATTCATATCTCCCCTGGGATTAAATGACTCAAAAAACCCTTTGTCTGGACCCTTACACTCTTAACACGATTAACACTAATGACTCTTTACTGAAGTACAGACCTCTCAGTGGTTGTTGGTGTTCCCAGCATTAGAACTCCAGATAATAGTAATAGTAGTACAGTACAATTGCCATCTATTGGATACGACCAACATTTTTTCAAGTTCTATTTATCCTAAAATTTATCATGATTTGGTTTATTTTCTAATTACATTCTAATCTTTGTTTTCTATGCCTACAACTAATATAGCTTTTACTGTGAAATATTGCATTTTAACATTTTAATTATTTCTTGTTTCAGTCCTCTGTCCGCAAAGTTTCCCTTCACACTGGGAAGGTACAGATTGATCCATTTCTTGAACTCTGATGTACCTGTTCCAATGCCTTGTTCATTTGGCTTTCCAATTACTCTACAATTGTATGGATAACAACTGGTAGAAAACAGGCTATGCAGCTGGTGTAGTATGAGACAAGTTCTTATGTGTGTCTTCTTGTATTTTGGGTCGAGATACAGTTTCTCTGACAAGAAATATTGGACATGAAAAGAATGATAAACATGTACTCTTGTAACTTACCTGTTGGTTTGGATGTACATGTTATGTGGATAAGGTACATTTGTATAGGTCAGAGGGATTATCTAAACTAATACAAATATGTGCATGAGTTGGCTTCAGAGTAGATGACTATAATTGTGCATCAAGGATTTAGAAACTATAGTGTGCTTCTGACATAAAACACAAAAATTATGGTGATAATTGATATTTGCCTTTCTGATGAAAAAAGGATATTTGACTTATTGATCATGGTAAAATATTTGTTTTTGATATCAATGTAGCATACTCATTATGTTTTATAAGTGTTGGACACTATCGAAATTATTCTAAATTTTGTAGACTCATTATTTTTGCAGGTTGAGGACATACAGAAGATGGATAGTTCTATATTTGGTGAAGGCTTAACTCTCCTCAATAATAGGTGGAAAGGCAAATCCTGTTGCATTTTACTTTGTTTTTTAGTTGTGCTGATAGATTAGCTAACTTTGGAGTTGATACTAGGCAGGATTTTTTGGGTGGGACATGACACTGAGTATTATTGGTGCTGAATGCTTTTAGGAATCAATTTGAGCTTCCTTTTTTTTCAGATTCTCCTAGAGGAGAATTCCATGAGTTTTGGTTGATGTCCCCTCATGATTTGTTTGTATGTATCTTTCTTTTCTTTTCTTTTTTATTTCAGGTCCAGCTGTATTATTATTGGACTTTGGTATTTCCACTTTTGTTGAGATGCCATTATTCATGTTATACATGCTAGTCGTATAATGATTCTATATATATATATATATATATATATGTATATATATATATATATATATATATATATATATATATATATATATATATATATATATATATATATATATGTATATATATATATATATACATATATATATATATATATATGTATGTATGTATGTATATACACATTTATAATGATTCTGTTGCCAATGAGTTATAGGAGGTGGAAAAGAAGAGGGGGAAAATGTCCGCATATTTTATGAAGTGTTTCTTGAATATAATATTGTCTCGTGGTTTCCTTTAAAGATAGGACTTTGTGATGCTTCTTAAGCGCCATGTATTTTTGTGATAGACATGAAAACTGCATAGTGACTACCAAGTTTTCTTATTTCTGCTACGTTGCAATTTTTCTCATTGCTTCTGGATGTCGTAGAGGATGTTTACTTCGATTATATCTTAACAAAATTTTATTTTTTTGGTTGTGGTTAAGACATTAAGTTATATTCACTCTGACATTTGGTGTTTGGATTGATTGTAATTTATTTATTTGTTGCACTTTTTGTAGGCTGTTCCAAGTAACTTGGTTGCAGAAAGCTGGTTTCATTTACGACCCAAAAACTTTAAGCAAAGTTTGTTGCTTCACCTTCCCCCTCTTGTAATCCTTTGTCTTGGTCTGCTTGTCTGAATCATTCTCTGTTTTTATTCTACTAGACTCTGGAAGAAAATGACTGCATTATCAAACTATAGGAGATTTGCAATCATTTTTTTTTATTCTGCATTACTTTATAAATATTTCGCCTGAAAGTTTATACTGTATAACCTCACATACCATTTCCATTTTAAGTGTATCTATCTTAAACTGATTTGCTTCTTGGCAGCTACAATGTGAAATTTTATTAACATTTATGCTAGAAGTAATGTATGTGATTGCATGGTTATAGAAGTGATTTTAGCTTACTATATCTGAGGTAGACATGTATGTTATAACTTGGTGGGTAAGTATCGTTAAAAAGTCAAATGTCATACAAGCTGGTTGGGTTTAATCTAAACAGTATTATACTGAGTTGGTGTTGTGAATATCAATCTTGTTTTTGTTGTTTCAAATTTTTTCCTGAGATGCTACCATCAGTGATGGACGAATGCCCCAAATTTCCTGTTAACATAGCTAGCCAGATTAAAATAGCATATTTTTACAATTTCTGTAGATAGGGACATTTAATCATGATATGAAGGATGGTTGGGGTCTGGCAACTGATGAAAAAGTCTTGTTTGGAAGTGATGGCAGTTCAACATTGTATCAAATTGATCCTCAAACGTTTAAAGGTTTGTCCGTTCAATAAAGTTATATTCCTTTCCTTTCACCAATTAAGTGCATAGCCCCTTTCTCAAACTGTTTTTTGTTCATCTTTCAAACTTGACAATACTTTTTGTTTGCTATGCATTTTCATGGAACTTACATTGCCCTCTTTGTTGTAGCTTTTTCAAAACAAGTTGTCCACTATAAGAGTCATGAAGTACACAATCTCAATGAATTGGAATACATTAATGGTGAAATTTGGGCAAATGTTTTTATGGTATATCTTTGTGTAATCCATCAAGATGTCTATGGCCCAAGATTATATGTTAGGCCTAATGGTTTGAAGTTGACACTTCTTTTTTGTGTAGACTGACTGCATTGCGAGAATCTCTCCCAATGATGGCAGTGTTCTTGGATGGGTTCTTCTCCAAAATTTAAGGTGTCTTTTTCTTTCTCAGTTGAAAAATAATTTCTTAGTGCTATTGTCTATGTTAATAATATAATTTGTGAATTAAATCCGAAGGTGGTTCTCAAAGATTAGTTGACGTCAAATTGATTCTCAATGATACTTCATTTCATGACATCAAATTGGTGCTACTAATTGGTTAACTTTTGCATTATTTTGATGCCAAAGTTTTTATCCGAGGGCCATTGATTAATAATCTTTTTGAGAAGCAAACTGATAGTGTACTCTAGTATCTTTGTCCACTTGCATGAAGTTACATTTAGTCTATATCATGTGCAGGAAAGGACTTATTGAAGCTGGAAATAATGTAAGGAGCCTGTACCTTTTGATATCAGGAGATAATATTTTTGTCCTGTTATTCAGTGCATATATATGTGACATTTTTATACCTCAGCTATGATTTAAGAACAGAAAAAAAAAAACCCTCTTTAAACTGCTAATCTTCTTTAATTTCTCTTTCGGGATTATAGCCATTAGAAGTAGCTGTTGCACTAATGTTATCTTTTATATTTTAGAATATTGATGTTTTGAATGGGATAGCATGGGACGGTGAACAAAAACGTATTTTTGGTAAGTTCTGGTCTTATTAATTAAATTATCAATTTGAAATTTGTCATTCCTGCATATTATTTCCATTTCAACCCAAATGAAACTTTTTTTTTTCTTTTTAAATATTAGTACTATCAGGCATGCATATGATGCAAAGGAAGTGATTTTACCGTAAAACACCTGTTAGTTGTGTGTTTGGATTTCAACTAGAAAAGGCTCAAACCATGGTTTTGTAGTTATCTTTTATTAACTCAGAGATGCTAACTACACGTTTTTAAATTCACATATTTTGTTATCAGCTGAAAGGGTTTTAATCCCTCTAATTTCTTGTCTGTTTTCACACACATTCTTTTTGTTATTAGTTGAAAGGGTATAATATATTCTTTGTTTCTCTAAAATATTTAAAGTTCAGATTTAGTCCTTCTAAATTCTCGTCTCTTTTTTCCTTCTTATTTTGAAATGCAACAGTTTTAGTTTTCCAAAATTTATCTAAATATTTTTTTTCTCCTATATAAAGTGTAATGTAAACTACTTAAAGGACTAAAAATGATATTTCAAAATTAGAGGAACTAAGAATGAATACAATTTTTAGAAGAACTAAAACTGAACTATAACTATTTATCCTAGTTAAAAGTGATATATTTTATAAAGTGTTATCTAAACCACTTAGAAGATGACAAGTTTTTATGCTAAAATTAATATAAAATACTCATTCCAAAGTAATAAGAATATCGAATTTCGTATTGTGATATGACTCTCAACACTCTTATGTTTTTATCTCGGCATTTTATATCTAATTATAGATACATTATTTGTTCATTACATTGTGTATTTTTTTTCCTTTAGATTTTTTAATGACAATATCTTCTCCATTAAATTTAAATAAATAATTTACCATTTTATATTTGTGCTTATTTTAATAGGTCAAATGGTAAGAGTTGTCTAGTATGCATCAATCAATGAAAGTTAATGTTTTTGCCTCTTCCCTTTTTTCCATTTACAACTCAAATAAAGTTATGTAACACGTCTTTGCTTGCAGTGACTGGAAAACTGTGGCCAAAGCTGTATGAAATAAAGGTTTCTCCAGTAAAGAAACCAATTGAAGAAGGGATCATTGAGCAGCTTTGCTTGCGTAGGCCTTTTAAATTTCCATGATTGATTTTAGCTGTTTCTGCTCTACTTTCTGAAATATATCTGGGAGAATGCGCCAGCTGAAATATATTATGACATTATCATTTTCAATTCAGTTGGAAGAAAATGTGCCTCCTTCATTTACCTTTATAGTATATTTTTTAGTTCAGATTTTCTAATAGATTTTGTTGTACTGTACACTGTTTAGTCTTCAAAATACATAAATAGTAGTTAATTTTTTTTTAAAGCATCAAAATCAATGTTTATCAATATGTTTTGAATATAAAACAGAGAACAAAATAGAGAAATTCAGTAGAGAATCTTAATTTATCATTTTTCTGTAGGAACAATCCAATAGTAAATTCAAATTCATATTTTTTCTTATAAATAATCCATCTGAGAATTCAAATTCATACGTAGGAATAATACGTAGGAATAGGTAAAGAATTCTAGTTTAGTAGTACAATATGGGAGAAGTCAATCGTATGATACGGTTGGTTCTGTATGTAGCTGGAAAGTGTTATAGAAAAGGCAATTTGAGATGTTATTTTGTATTGCAAAAGGATAGAAAGAACACAACCAAAACAAAAGAATGAATGATGTCTTCAGAGGTTGAGGTGTCATCATCACAAGACTATTGGTTCCTCAAGTAAAGATTGAATTTAGCAGATTGATAAGTTTTTCTCTTGATTGTGTTTTTCACCTTATTTTGGCTGTTCTAATATTCATAGAATTCAAACATTTTTCCTCACTTTGACATTATTTTCAAAAGACAGCTGTTTTATGCTTAAAGGTTTTACAGTCATTCAAAGTCCGGTTCATTGTTAAACATATGTATCTTTTTTTCTTTTTGGTAAGCATTTTATGTTTTGTTGTTCTTTCAAAATTTATTGACAAACGAATATTGAATTGTTTCTCAAACACGAGAATTGCAAATATCTATATTTTGTAACATTTTAAATTTCATTTTCATAATTTTTCAAAAATTTACTCCAAAAGGGAAAAGAAAAAACCCACTTGTTTCTTTATAGCTTGTGAGAAGGATTTTGACATCAAATGACGGAGTTTAAAAGTAACTATCTTAAATTTATTTAGTAACTTTATAATTTTACAATCAAACTTCTATGGTACTTATTCATGTTAAAAAAAAAATTTTGTAGCTTATATTTTAGGAGTTTTGAGATGTTTGATTTGTGTATTGCTTCTCACCTTATAATTTATTTATTTTTTTATTTAGTTATTGAACTATTAAAATTATTAAAAACAAATAAAAATTGAGCATCAAAGTAAACTAAATTCAATGCATTCATGTGAGTATTTTATTTGGAAATTTATTTGACTTATAAAAACTAGCGTAAACATAGGTGCTATAGTGCATGTGCGTACGTATTTTTATATATGTATGATATTATATTAGTAGGTGATGATATTACATTGTTATTAAATTAATATATAAAATAAAATTATATTTATTAAAAACAAAATTGAATATATTAGAAAAGATGAGAGAATAATGGTTGATAAATAGGAAAAAAGAGAAGAAGCAGCGATAGACGATTTGATAAAAAAAATTGTAAAAATAATAGTTAATTTTAAAAAATTTAATAAATAATTATATTTTAAAGAATAAAATTGAAATTTTAAATTATGGACACAAAAGAGAAAATTTCTTTTTATATAGTGTTATAGATGATTAACCTATTTAATAAAAATAAACACCGAACACAAGTAAAGAGTAAACTAACCACTAAAAAAAGTGTTTGTTGACTTTTCCTTTAAGGGAATTAGTTTCAATAAAAGATAAATAAATTACACAAACATTTAGACTTATTATAGCCTCTCAATTTATCACAATTTTTTGTCCTTAAAAATCTGTAAAAATGGGTCTTCTAAATAACATAATAATTTATTTATCTTTAAAAAATAAGAAAAATATTCATCAGAAAACATTTTGCATACTTAAACAAATTTCATGCAAAAGGTTAGTTTGCTTTTTAGTTTATCAACAATTCTTTTAATGGTGATGTTGAAGGCAATTTGATAAGTTTTGGTCGTATTCCTGTTATTTCTAATCCTTATTATGAAACTATTTATGCTACAGATTTTTGGATTCGAGAGTATGAAAACATATTAGAATTTGATTATACAATTCAAAATACGTTTCAGATTAAAATTATTTCAAATTTTTAGATTGCAGAAGTATATTAGAATTACAAAATTCAAAATAAATCTCTAAATTGTGAACTTTTAAATATATTTTTAAATTTTAAAATATATTTTGAATTGTATGATCTAAAATATAATTTTAAATTATATAACCTAAAATAAATGTATAGATTATTCGATATAAAATATTTTAAAACATAATTTATACTTTTTGCCTTTAGATTTGGACAGATTGTTCTTATCATCATCCAAATCATTCTATTTAATGTTAGCATCAACTATAATGGCCACAACTACAACCATCACCAATAATATTGAGACACCAATGATCACAGTTCTCTCTTTCATCTACATTTTCCACCGACATTTCAAGTTACTAAGAATATTAATGTAAAATTAGTCAACATGACAAGATAAAAATAAACATATCATTCCTCTATCTAATTATTAACCATTAACAAGTTTTTAAACTTTATTTATTTTCATCCTAATATTTTATTTTTATTTGCACAATATTTTTAAAAGAAGTTTATTTTTAAAGATGTTAACAATAATTATGAGGTGTTATGACTATTAGCATATAATGTTATCATTAAGTAATTATTTTCTATTAAAATATTGAAATTTAGCAAACTCACATTTTCGTAAATTAATTATATTACACTCAATTAAATAAATTATATTTTAATTTATATGCAAAATAAGAATCTCACATAAAGAACTAACGGATGTGAAGTTTTTAGGCTAAAGATTATTCTTTGTCAAAGTCTTTTGAAGAATGTGTCATGGTAGCTTGAGGTGCTAGGTGATACTTAACCATACATACAAAAAGTGGCGTTTAATACTTAATTAAGTTGAATTATTATTATTGTAACGCAATTAGTGTGTCGTTAAAATATCAAATGAATGTATATTTTGATAGGAGAAACAACAATATAATACCTAAAAGTATTAAAGTATGTTGCAAGAATAATTCTCTCAATAAAAACTAGTAAAATAATGAGAGAGAACACCAATACTTTGGAAAAACATTGTCGGAAAGAAAAATAATAATTCACGTACAAAAAAAGTAAAATAATAAGAGAGAACACTAATATTGTTAATATGGAAAAATATTGTCAAAAATAAAAATAAAAATTCACATATAGAAGTCGATCAATCAAAATCTACAAAGATCTAATATGGATAAAAGAATCAAATTAAGTCGCAGGGTTATTAAGTTCTTAGATACATTCGATACATTAAAGTAATAACTTACCATGATCCTTTTCTTTTTGTTTGTCCTCCATGCTTTTGTTCTCCTTTTTTCATTGAGTACAATTTCTTTGGATATTCCAACTTTATTACAATAATGACACTTTACAATCTTGTATCTTGACTTAGACTTACTCTTACTCTTCTCTCTACTACCTTTTTTTTTCTAAAACATGTATTTTTTTGTGACAAGCATCTCAAATTGGTATGAAGAACCATTTGTCATTGGAAAGAAACAATGCCACTAAGGGTTGGGTTTGTAATTAAAATCCAAAATATCTCTCAAAACTCAAGTAAAGTATTATGTAGTCATAGTCCTAAAACTTAATTATCAAAGTGATACTCATTCGTGATAGTTGATGTAAGAGCCCTAGAAACTCATTCAAGTGATATGAAATGGAAGAACTCTCCATGTACCTCAAATTCATTAAGCAATTCAATAAAATTCATTATAATGTGACTTAGAAGCGTACAAGAACTTGATCTTCTCCCACGAAGTTCGAGCATGTGTCTCATTGGTTGTGTGATTAAAAATATTGTTAAACAAAAATCACATACTTGTTAGTGCTCAAAATCCCATTTTTCATCAGATATAGAATCTGACTTTTGAATAATAAAGACTGTAAAATGCAATTTCTTTACACACAACTAGTATTTATATTGTTCTTCCATATATGATAATTTGTGCTATTCAAAGCAACCAACATCCTTTTTTGTATTTGTTTCCATCATTCAAGCTAGTAAATATAGTCCCAAACCAAGGAGCTTTAATATTAGTCTGATAGGAGAAACAACAACACAATAATTAACATACCAAAATATGCAATTGAAATAGTTCTCTCAAACATGCAAGGATCTATGAGGAATAAAAAAAACATCAATAATCACAAAAATTAACTTAATGTCGAAAAACTCTCTCAATGTGAGAAGTAAACCTGTAGGGTCGTGCAAGTCAGTCAATCAAGTTCTATTAAGATCAAATATGGATACAAGAGAGTCATATAAATAAACACAAATAATGTCTACAACTAGGGATGACAAAAATATTCGCACCTGCAGATATCTGCGGATAAAATCCACGGTGGATAGTTACTACCCGCGGGTATTATAATTAAAATTTAATTTAATTTATATTTTATTTATATAATTTTATATTAAAAATTTATAAAATATATTTTTTTTAAATATTTGTGGGTATCGGGTATCTACGGGTACCCGCAGGTTTTAAAAATATTCGCGGATATTTTTTAAGTGGATACCCGACGGGTAAATGGACGGGTAGCGGGCAGATTTTTTTTTTGGGGGTCGGGTTGCGGGTAGGCACTATCCGTGCCCGACTCGACCCGTTGTCATCCCTATCTACAACTAGCCAGTATATCAAAGTATTAACACTTCCAAATTTGACAAGAAAAACCTAAAATAAAGCAATAGTGTGAAATTGATTTCTCTCACCACAAGCCTTCAATTAACTGTTTCACCGATCAAAATGAAGAATTGTATGTTGCAAATTTGTTAAAGTTTTAGCTCAATCCAACTAAAATCGAAGCTGGAATTGTAATTTTACTGAAGTTTCTCTCTTTTATTTTCTCTCCCAAAGGTTGTGATAATGAACCTCTCTTTTGATCTTGAAGACCCTTCTTCATTTATGTTAAGTGAGAAAAAATGAGTATGAAAATTTTGAAGATTTTAGATGCATAAACATTTTCTAAAATAAGAAATATCACAAGCGAAAAAGTAAGAAATTAAATAATTATTTTTACATTGGATGCCAAAGAACATGACATAAAAAGTGTGTGATGACAATTTTGTAATTATTGTATAAATTTTATGGTGCTAAGACATTAGATGTAAAGATCCACATTTACATCAACACTTACTTCATCTAACAAAAGACATTAGCTTTAACCATTCCAAGATTACAATATAATTCAAATATCTCTACCATTTCAAACCCTAATTCATGCATGATATATTTTGAGTGAAAAAAATTGTGAAAGAGATTACCCAAAGCTTCAATCTCAAAACGGTGTTATGTTCTTTTAGTAGCTTGTAGTCCGTTTTCTCAAGAAGCTCCTAGGAGAAAAGCATAAAGAAGAAAGAGTGGGGAATTAAGAGAGTGATGGTGTTTTTGGTAAAGGAAGGAGAGAGTAAAATCAGATTTTCTATTTGCACCCCTTCACACACTAAACTAAACCCTTGTTCTCCTTTCATTTTTACTAAAGCCCAAAAGTAAGCCCATTTCGGATTTCAATATACCCATCCTAAGTTACTAATACCCTTCCCTGAACTTAATTACCCTGTTCTTCCTAATAAACTTCTCCTCTACCCCACAAATGTCAAACACATCCCTAATTTCATAATTAAATAAATCAAAACTTATATATATATATATATTTAAAAAAAGGTTACTCGTAGTACATTTGGAGTATTTTACCCTTTGTTTTAGTGTATAGAGCACACAGGTTTTGATGTCATTACTTTGAGTGTCGTTTAGCAAAAAAGAAGAAAGCCAGAATGGAGTGAAAAAGAGTGGACAAACAAAACGCCAAAGGAATAAACGACGTGCGCTTTATTCCGTATGCCCAAAACAAAATATACAGTGCAACTCACTCTTTCTCCAAGCGCGTGGGACCATGCATGCTCATGAAATTTAATAATTTTTTAATTTTTTAATTTTTTTAATGTAATTTTACTTTTTTAAAATCAAAGAAGGTTTAAATACTTTTTTTTCTTTTCAATATCTGAAACGTCTTTTAAAAAAATAAAATCATGAAGTTTTACCCTCCAAAATAGATAATACTCGATGATAATGTTTATTTGTTCTCCTTGTTTCTTTTATTTATTCATTTATAACTCTCTATGTTAATGTTAAGAAATAAAATGTTAATAGAATAACTCTATATTACTAATTATAACTACATGTGTATTTTCCTTTCTCAATGTGAATCTAGAGTTACTGTTGAGTTTGATGGTTTCCCTTTTTTCTTTTTCTAGTTTGTTTGACAAAAGTCAAATTCATTACATAAATTTTAAAATCTGATTTTTTTTGCTCACTTGTACTTTTCTCCTTTAATTTTAGATTCAGCTAAATATCATCACATGTCTGCCTTTTTTTTGTTGGAAATAAGTTACACATGGTAACATTTGCATATACTTGTATCCATTAAAAATGCATTTCATGTTTAAACAATTTTCAAAGTATAATAAAAAAGAGAGTATGTTACTGTTATGCATTATGTTTAACATTATTCAGATAAGATAACCAATTCATATTACACAACTAATTACTTAATCCAGTGATAATTTGGTATTGAGACAAATTGAGTCACTAATATATAGATTCATTAACATAAAAAGTTCATAAATACGAGCCTATATTCAAAAGACATATATGGCCTATATTCAAAAGAGATATATATAGGAAATTTCATACTTATCATAAATAAATCAAATTTATTGTATATAAATGGATATAAATTGTATCTTATACGTGGTGGATAGGAGGAGACACCTCGAACCCCGGACCATGGAGTATATCTCAAATCAAAAAGTTAAAGATGCTTCGGTTCAAGAAACGTGGTGTGAACGAGAATCAAAAGGAACCTAACGTCTAAATAAAAAGGGGAGAGGAAACCTCGACACCACACATCATATGCCAGGACCGAAGTATCTACGACCATAAAAGGAATAACACTTCTCCATGTAAGTACAATGACAGGTGGTTGGAAATACATATCCTCGTTGGTAAAATTAATAGATAAGAAAAGGATTTAGAATAATAAACATTAGTTAGGAAGGTTCTAAAGCTAGTGGACATCACAAACCCTAGGCCCACGAAGTCAGACCCATTCAGGTAGTATATAAGGCACTGCTCACGAGGTAAAAAACACTGTTCATTACTCTTGTTATCACTGTTTTATATCATATATCTGACTTGAGCGTCAGAGTGACTTTGCAGACTCCCCACCCAGATCACCTCACGAACCAGGAGAGGACACTTCGACAATGGATAATACAGAAGATAAAAGATTAGTGGACACGTGTAATCTAAATACTCCTTGACCTGAATATATTGTATTCTCCTGGGTATTTATATATTTGACAAGAACGTATCTTATAAATTTATAGAATTGAGTTAAACTTTAAATTTATTTTTTAAAATAATAATATTTGAACCATCTAAAAACTTATACTAATACAACATTTCGATGATCCAAATCTCTCTTTATAAATCAGTTTTATAAAGATTTTTCAGAAAACAAAAGGACAAAAGGAGTAAGAGTTAACTCAAGTGGGTGAGTTTGGTGTTTGATTCGGGTATGCGGGGGGTTTGCAGAATGCGGGAAAGTGTGTTCTTCATCTCTATTTTTAGCATTGGTTTAGATTAGAGTAAGTGAGAAGTAGATTAGGTTAAATCGTGGTTACTTGCTAAACAATCTTTAATGCTGAGGTTAATCTATTCATCATCAATTTAATTCATTTTACAAGCCTTATGTCTTTTTCATTGTCTCAAATTCAACAATGTCTTCTTAGTTTATCACCCGATTCTCACTTTTGTGAATTTTAAGCTTTCACCATTAAAATGGAAACCAATGAACTAAACAGAGTTTGACACTGGAATGTGGCTAGTGCGTCAATCTTCAAAAATCAAATAAATTAAGAAATATGAATGAAACCAAATATAAAATTAGATTGTATAAAAATACATCCAAATTAAAATATATGTATTTAACTTAGAAAATGTGAATTTTCTCTCTGATATTTTTTATTATAAAATTATTATTATTATTTTCAAACCACTGTTTATTTTTTAAAACTTTGTAAGAAAAATATTATCTCTTCTGTTTCTATGCACTAGATGGGGAAATTGTTGAAATAATAAGCAAACCAAAGTTCGTTTCCTATTTTTCTCTTTAATTTTTTCTTCCCTTATGTCCCTAAGTTGGTCAATGCCTAGTTTGAAAGATACCAAACCCTAAATTATTTTTTCTCCTGATTAAATGACACACTTCAGGAAAATAAAATCCTTTAATGGGAAACTTGGAGAATTCGTGTGAAAATAAATAAAAACATTAATAATAACATGGACTTTCAAATTTTTCTTGTTCATATTTTTTTCCTTTGATTATTCTGTGAAAAAGACAGAATTTGGATTTTCTACTATGTATTTTTATGATGTTCCTCTACTGTGTCTTCATAATACACCGATTACTACTAATTTTGATGTTTTAAAATATATTAAAAAGATATTTAAAATACTAAGACAATATATTTTTAATGCTCAGCATAGAACAACACCAAAAAAACCAATAAAGAATCTAGACTCGAAAAAGACATATCCAACACAATTGAGATCTTACACTACCTAAACGCATATATATTAAAAAATTTAAAATTTATTAAATTAATCTGATCACTTAAATTATATAATTTTATATTATTAAATTTAAGGTATTTTATAAATAGTTAATCAATTGGCCAAGAGATATTATATTTGAAGGAATAAATAGAAGTGAATTTCACCATAAGTCAACGAGACAAAATATACAACGAGTTAGACAACACTCCGCAGTCTACTCCTAAATTTTCGAGTTATAAGACCAACATTCCATTTTCAAAGGAAAACTATAAATTCCAACTCATTTAAAGAGAAGAAAAAATAAATAAAAGATTGAAAGGAAAATAACAAACATGACAAGTAATCTAATTACCAAATTTTCACGTAGATAGATCTAATTAACAAATTTTATTAGGTCTTGAGTTAGTTAATTAAGGAAGGATTTAAAAATTAATCCTAGAATTTCAAAAAGCCACTAATGAAGATAATAATAAACCAAATTTCAGAAATATATCTATTTGAAAACAAGCATTAAAATAAATTTAACCAACAAACGATCAACCGAAATTACGTTTTTAACTAATATATTTGCTTCCTAAACTGAGTAAAATATGAAATATAAAAGAATTGTAGTGAAAAGTTAGATTATTATTAGATTGTTTAATCTATTATTAAGATCATTTTTATTTAGTCTTTATTATAATTTTAGTTATTACATACACCCAAAGTATAATGACCCCAACGTTTAACATGTGATTTGATGTTGAATGACATTTCATGAAACTTTCCACTTTTGACTGAAATTTAGTTGAATTAATCAAATTTATTTTAAAATTATTTAATTTTACTATGTTAATAAAAAAAGTGTGTGTATATATATAAGGTTGGTTCTGTATACAACCATGATTAATCTAGGATAAGAAAATGTGTAAGAGAAAAATTTGAATGATTATTGTTTTGATGAATACAAAATTATTTGTATGTGTATTCGTGTTGTTGAAAGAAAAGACATTAATGAATTGAATGTAGCTTAGAAAATGTAATGTGATGCATAAGTGGAACCCCACATTCAATATTTTATGAAATTTATGAGTTAGGCTTAGAGCAATTTATATTTCACTTATTTCCAAAGCTTTTAACTTCAAGTTAAATGATATATATATATATATATATATATATATATATATATATATATATATATATATATATATATATATATATA